>Ga0307514_10000472_pt1 | contig 84147 bp, 107 predicted proteins | sample 16_EM_MG_FD_203088 | JGI IMG/M metagenome (GOLD analysis project Ga0307514, IMG submission 203088) | Populus trichocarpa ectomycorrhiza microbial communities from riparian zone in the Pacific Northwest, United States - 16_EM | ecosystem: Host-associated > Plants > Roots > Unclassified | place... | reverse complement strand
CCTTTTCCTTCTCAATCCTCAGGGCCAAATCACACGAAGTTCTGTTCTCCACCCAAGGCCACCCCCTAATCTTTGAACCGCAGTACATCCGCGTCAAGACTAGTCTTCCCGCAAACCCAAACATCTATGGTCTGGGCGAACACAGTGACAGCTTCCGTCTACCGATTCACAATTACACCCGCACTCTCTGGTCTCGAGATGCCTATGGTGTCCCCAATGCCACGAACTTGTACGGAAACCACCCCATCTATTTCGAACATCGTACCACCGGCTCTCATGGCGTGTTCCTTCTCAACTCGAATGGAATGGATATAAAGATCGACCAAGATGATGGCGCCTCGGCTGCATCGCTAGAGTACAATGTCATAGGAGGAGTGATCGACTTCTACTTCCTAGCTGGCAGTACCTCTGATCCGATCGAAGTGTCTCGCCAATACGCCCAAGTCGTCGGCACTCCCGCAGAGGTCCCCTATTGGTCCTTCGGTCTCCATCAATGTCGGTTCGGATACAAAGGTAAACCGTATCACCCCCGGACACAGTATCAACTCCTCTGATGTGGGCTCCTAGACTATGTCGATGTTGCTGGCGTAATTCAGAAATACTCCGAAGCTGGAATTCCCCTCGAGACCATGTGGACTGACATCGGTACTGCCTAACTATCGCTCACGTGTTCCCAAAACTAACCTTCCTTAGACTACATGTACAAGCGAAGGGTCTTCACTCTTGATCCTGATTATTTCCCCCTCAAGCGTATGCGTCAGATCATTGATTACCTCCATGGTCACGATCAACAGTATAGTAAGTTTTCTCACCAGAATCTGGAGTAATGCCTCAATTCAGTCGCTCGAATCAGTCCTCATGACGGACCCCGCCGTCGCTTATTTGCCGGGCTCTGACTACGGGGCGTATGATCACGGAAAAGAGGCTGAGCTTTGGCTCAAGGCGGAGAACGGGAGCGACTTCCTCGGTGTTGTCTGGCCTGGTAAGTATTCGAGGTTCGGTCACTCGTGGCTGCTGGCTGAGATTCCTTTTCCAAGGTGTAACCGTTTACCCCGGTAAATAACTCGATCCCTCGACAATGCCACTCTTTCTAAGTCATTATCAGATTGGTTCAACCCCAAGGCCCAAAGTTACTGGACTGGAGAGTTCGAAAGCTTCTACAACGCCGAGACTGGTTTGGACATTGATGGCTCCTGGATCGACATGAACGAGCCATCCAGCGTAAGTTCCAAATTTGGCCACATCAAGCATATACTCACTTTGACCTGTCCAGTTCTGCACTTACCCATGCGATGACCCATTCCAGCAGGCGAAGGAACAGAGTCTTCCACCAGTTCGCAACTACCCCCCACCCGATCCCAATACCCCCATCTTCCAGGATTCGACTAAAAGAAAGAGACAGCATGCTGGCGATGATCTCCTGAACCCTCCTTATGCGATTCAGAACGCGTTGCCATATCTCTCCGATAGGACCGCCTACGTGAGTGCTTAACGGTTATCGACCGAGGCTATGATTTAACATTGGGTTCAGACTAATACCAAGCACGCCAACGGCCTCGTCGGTTATGATACACGTAAGCTTCTCAAATGCTGCTTTGGTTTGCAAAACTCACATCCACCTAGATAACTTGTACGGAACTTTAATGTCGACCGCAACCAGACAGGCCCTTATTGCACGCCGACCCGGATTGCGACCACTCATCATCACCCGTTCGACATTCGCCGGTGCTGGCAAGGATGTCGGCAAGTGGTTGGGAGACAACTTCAGTCTGTGGGAGCATTACAGGAATTCCATCGCCGGCACCCTAGGTTTCGCCAGCGTGTACCAGGTGCCCATGGTTGGAGCGGATATCTGTGGCTTCGCCGGTAACACAACTGAAACTCTTTGCGCACGATGGGCGTCCCTTGGTGCCTTCTACCCATTCATGCGTAACGTAAGCCTTTCAAGTTTTATTGATGTGCTCTTGGGTCTCACCTCCCGCACTTGTAGCACAATAGTGACACATCCGTCAGCCAAGAGTTTTATCTCTGGGAAAGCGTCACTAAATCTGCGAAGAATGCGCTTGAAATTAGGTCCGCTATTCATGAACACCCGTCATATGCGTTATTGATCACCTACCTTCCCCCCACAGATACCGACTCTTGGATTACCTCTTCACTGCATTCCACAAGGCTCACCTTGACGGTACACCAGTTCTTCATCCTTTCTGGCACATATTCCCCAAGGACCCTGCCGCATTTGGCATCGATCTCCAATTCTTCTTTGGCGATTCCATTCTCGTTTCCCCAGTTACCGAGGAGAACGCCACTTCCGTCACTGCATACATCCCGAAGGAGACCTTCTACGATTTCAAGACTTACGACAAGATTGAGGGCCAAGGCCAGAACGTTACATTCGATAACATCGACTATACCCAAATCCCTGTTCACATCCGTGGAGGATCGATCCTACCCCTAAGGGCTTCTGGCGCGATGACGACAGCCGCTCTGCGTAAGACCGACTTTGAGATCCTCGTGGCCATTGGTGCCGACGGAAAAGCCACTGGTGAGCTCTACGCGGACGACGGCGTTTCGATAAACCCACCGGAATCCACTCGAGTGTCGTTCAAGTACGCTAATGGAACTCTGACCGTCGATGGATCGTTCGACTACCCGCTCGGTGTTAAGGTCTCGACCATCCGATTCCTCGGTGTACAGAAGACACCCAAGCGAGTGCTGGTCAACAAGAAGGAGACGAAGGTTGCCGACGCGCAGAAGGAGGGCGTTCTAGTCATCAACCCTGCCTTTGACTTCGTTTCTGGTTTCACTGTTGAGTTGCAGGATTGAAAGGACCATATTCGAGTCTGGACATTTGGTCGTGTATAACCTATCCTCTCATATTTTCGAACTTTGCACGGACGATCTCCATTTGACTTTGTAATTCCCGTACACATTTTCATGGTCGTCAATACCAATGTTTGCATGTGAAGAGCAGAGCACCGAGGAATTCGAGTTGCGACTGTGTTTCGGTTTACGCGCCCCCGATGGCCGCCTCACCCGTGGCGATCCCGAGGAAACCACACTTCAAATACAATCCACCACGTTCCCCTCATTTCGCATGGCTGCTGCCTCGTCGGGTTTTGCTTTTGGCTGTGCCGATACTATTCCGTCCGCTTGTACCCGTATTCCTATTCCAACGGGTTGCTTCCTCATGCAAACACAATCCTGCCGGCGGGTGTATCGAGGCCCGAGTTTTTACTCGAACGGTTGACATTCCTTCCACAAGGCATTATGGGAAGAAAACACAGTGAGGCCACGCTTTCTGGGTGACACTGTCTTTCAAACTTCATTGGTCACAACATCTGCGATTTTGTCGTCCCTTCTGGTCTGGCCATTGTCCACCGCTTTAGTCCCACATTGCCGTCCGACGACCTGCCACGACTTTTTGAGCGAGTAGATGGGCATAAAACTCATGGAGTGGCATTACGGCCTCGAGTTCTGTCTTTCCTTTTCCTTCCCACATACCCTTTCCTTGTGATGACCTTCCCTTATCTTCCGCTTCTTGTGCTGTTCCTATCCACCTTCCAGCCTGTGGCTGCGTGGTTCCGACTCCCCTGTAAGCCACCCTCAATCTGCCTGAAGACTCACACGCTCTGATACACTGACCACTGACCAGGTACTACTCCCGTCGCCGAAGGTCGAACAGACTGGATCTCCGAACCCGGAATATCACCCAGCCAACACGTCCACACTGTTCAAGGCGGTATCAATTTCTTCTCCAATACCACTTACAATATCCTCCGTCAATCTTCCTGTACCTCGTGCGTGGCGAAGGAAGACCTATCAAACTACTGGTATCCAAAACTGTACTTTCATGACCCCAAGACTGGGAAGCTCGAAGCAGTCCCGGATGGGGGGCTGACCGCATATTATTTGTTCCGCGGTGTGGATGATAAGAAGAACGGTGGTTCTGGTTTGAAGGCTTTCCCAAACGGATTGAAGATGCTGACTGGGAACTCCACGTAAGTCTTCTCACCGCGGATAGCGATTGACCTGATTATCGTGATGATTTAGGCGCCGAACCCGTGAGTATCAACGAGGTAACAGGTCCACTCCTGCGGCACTCGAAGAAGAAGCTGTGGGCTGGCTCTGCCGTGGCACCGACGTTAGTTCCCTGAACACCGCTGGCGGTTTTCCGAGTATCAAGTGTCCACAAGGATTGAGGGCCGATCTTCATTTTCAGTCTTGTTGGGATGGGATGAACTTGGATTCTCCTGACCATAAGAGTCACGTCGCTTACTTGTCTGACTTGGACAACGGGAAGTGCCCAAAGTTAGTCGCGACAACAGAATCTCCTTGAACATCGGCTGAACTGCGACTCTACAGGACCCACCCGATCCCCATGCCTCACTTATTCTACGAGACTTTCTGGGCGACAGACAAATTCAACGATAGGTGGGAGGAAGCAGACGGCTGGCCATTCGTCTGGTCCACGGGGTACGTTCTTCGATCCGATCACCTTAACCCTTCCTAACCCATTCCCCAAGCGATTCCACAGGCTACGGATTTCACGGTGACTTTGGGAGTGGCTGGGACCAAGAACTCCTCCAACACGTGATCGACGAATGTGATTCGACACCGGACCAGTTGAACGGTGTCATCGATGCATGCCCGCTGTTGACCATACAGGAGACCCCCGAGGCTCAGAAATGCAAGATGCCTATTTATGTCAGCGAAGACATAGCTGGACCTCTGGATAAGCTCCCTGGCAATAACCCGATCTAGTCACTCACGACCCAGACCGACGACCATTAGTTAAGCTTATCCTTTCCTGTCCCCCTGACACCGGGGTTTGAGGCCCCGGTTTATCCTTATCACCGGTTGATTCGGATCACACCCTCGACTGGGTACTGTACACTAAATCCACTGTATCGCATAGGTCTTTTGTATCGTGAGCCAAATTACAATTCACCCGTTCGCGAGATTGCTCCAGAAACCACGGAACAAAACTCCTACGGCCGCAAAGCGGAACTTCGCGATGAGTCGTTTTCCGTCACCAATTCTTATTCGACTGCGCCCACGAGCGTCCAACTGGGGACGCCGATTCCCATACCTCTCCGACAGTACATTTACAGCGCCGTGCACCGTGGTCCGTGGGTGGCATGACAAAGCAACTGTATACAACCAGTCACTAGTGGCTGCGCAGTGAATCCCCCAGAAATTCCCAATGAGTCACACTCACAGCCCGGGATCCCTCCGAAATATCGGACAACCTTGCCGTAACGGAACCCAGCCAAGTTTCACGGTGAGAAAGCAAGGTCTTTGGGAAGATCCCAAAGAGGATCCGCGAGAAGCGGGAGTCTAGGCTCTCGTGGTTTAATGATATGGGTTTAGATTCAACGTCCTTCTGGGACGGAAAGAACGGATCCGACAGTGATTGACGAACATTAAGAAATATGCGGGGAAGGGGGGGCCACTGACCTAGGAACGAGCGCGTTGACGTGACTCGGATCGACTCCATTGCATCTTTAGCAGGATTGGTAATACGGGTCCCAGGAAATTTCCCAGGCTTGCAGTGGCTTCATCGCTAAAGAGCGGTTGGGAAGTGTGAGGCGGGCGCTGGGATATATAAACTCGATGCCGAGTCAGGTTCTCAAGTTGACAAACCTACGTTTCCTCTCCTTCGAGGGCCCTCTCTGGCTCGTCTTTCGTCTCTTAACGCACTCGCCTCCTACTCCCTCTGCGTGGCTTCAGGATGAAGCTCACTTTGGCTCAGAACCTCCCTCTCAGGACGTACATCATCGACTCTTCCAACCAGATCTTGTACCAAATCAACACCCCAGATAACGGTGCCTTTACCACGATCGCCCGGAAGTACCCCGCTACATCCACCAGTGACACGGCTAGCGAACATACGCTTGTCGAATCTCAGTGGTTCAAACTCGCGCGTTTGTGTTGGAACAAGCCTGAGTCATCGCAGATTCATATTCCCGCGTTGGCTCGACGCCAAGATAACTTGAAACCATTCTCAAGGTGAGAGGATCGCAAGTAAATTTCGAGCCTTGTTGACTTACACCCAACCAATTGTGTGTCTAGAGAGTTTGTGTTCACCGCCAGTGACGGCCGTACGTACGCCTGGAAACTTGGGCCCTTGGGTACAAGCAATCCCACAGTGAGTCATTCATCGCTCAGACTAGCGCGCGTCAGCGTATCTGAGGCCTTCGTTCAGCTTGTTCTCAAGGACAACCCAGAAGAGATCCTTGCGACCTACCGTCCCAACTCCTCCTTCCGTCCCGCCATCCGTTCCCACCTTGACATCGTCGATCACGAAGACGTTCTGTCGATCCAAGATGACATCATCCTAACCTTCGTCCTCGTCCAACGGTGTAGACGACTCTTGCACGAGTCGCCTCTACCTCCACCCCAGATTTGGTTCGCAAATGCAGAACCGAGGTCAGTGTACACCTTGTCTAAGGGGTGATCGTTCCGCATTCGTGTGGTGGGATGAACCACCCAAATCCATGTCAGCGATCGGCAAGCCGCTTCGCGGCCACTACCTCGAGGTCAAACACAACCTGCTGGTATCTGAGGCAAGGCAGCGCCGCTGTGAAGCCTTATGGGACCTCTAGATAAATCATGTTACCGTACATGATACAAAAATGTGTCGTGATCTGATCCTGTGAAATCATGTGTTCCCAATTATCTCCTGTAACTCTGTTCTTGCCACTGAATACGATAAGCACGCGGCAACCGAAGACTACGAATCATCACCAGTTTCGAGGGCCGAACAATCTAGGAACGTGGTGAGCACCCATCAAAAGACACGGGTTACCTCCAGTGTCCTACCTTCGAAGCGTCTTGTGGGACCTACTGTCCAACGTGAACCATGGCATTGGCGAGCGTGAGCAAGTCGACAATCCCGAACACACGTCTCCGTCGCGATCCCTTCTTTACCGTGAAGGGTGGTACGAAATGCGAATTTATTCTGAGCAAGGGTGACCTCGTGGGTTCTTCGTGAGCAAACCCTCGTCGGCTGCACAAAAAAGAAGGCCGCTGAGGGAGGTTACAAGAAACGCACGAGACCTGTATTGTAATAGCTCAGGCCTAGACAGCATGCCGCACTATATTTCCACCTGGCGAGAACTAGATTGGAATCAACAAACGTGCAGCAGGACAAACAAACACAAACCAGAACATAGAACGGAGACACGGGGACGAGCGGAGCGACTCCGAGTGAGATCTCTACGAAGATCAATATTCTTCACCTTCCAACGGAACCACGCCTACATAAGACCGGGAACCCCACGATGGAGGATCCGTCATCGATCATCCGATTCATGCACCAGGTGGAGTATACTCGCCATCCGGGTCACCAGGACATTGGAAATTGGAGTTCCACTCGCAGGCAATCCAACAGAACTCCAAGACGCGACAATCCTGGGCCCGAGAAAAAAAATTCCGTTATCTCCGCTGGGCGATTCTAATGACCAGAACCACATGCGTGGATGCTTCTCACCTATGTTCTCGAGCTTATCAGAACGGATATCAGCGGCGGTAGAAATATAGAAACAGTGAAGGGTGGGTGATTGGGTTTTGACTCGTCACGGATGTAATAGAAGAGAGTTCGGGATCGTCCGGAAGCTGATGGCGTTGGTGCTGAAAGATACAAGTACGAGTCTAGTTTACAAGCAGAATATACACGACATTCCAGATCGTGGCATGGAAAGTATGGGGAAGATACAACAAGAATAGTGCTCACTGCCTGAATTAGGGGCAGGAGGTACATTTACGTAACAACCAGGACAGACAAGGGATTGTGTTGGCTTGAAAGTTCAGACCATGCTGCCCTGTGACGCTCCCTGATGCCCCTGTGAAGCTCCATTCTGTGCATCGGTGGCACCTTTGGTTGTTGCTTGAGATTTTTCGCTTCCTGGGCGTATCCTGTCACCAGCGTCGGTGGACCTCCCTCTGAAACTAGCAGCTCTTTGTCGTATGTTGAGGACGGGATCCGGAGGGGACATCTTTGAGTCCGTGGTTGCTTGATCAGGGTTAATGACCCAGTAATGCCAGCTACATCACAACGATTGTCAGCACAAGCAATATCAAGGGTGGAGTTGACCGCATAACGCACTGCTTTAGAATCGTGTAGAAGAGTGCTCCCAGAAGTGACCCCAAGCAGGGACCGACCCAGTACTGAACATACGCGTGAGGAGGGAAGGGAAGTCATTGGGAAAGAAAGCATACACACCACCCAATGAGTACCGTATGGGAACCCAGTGATCACAGCCGGTCCAAACGCACGTGCAGTGTTTACGGCGCCGCCAGTATAGTAAATCGACCAGCTACAATGAGAAATCAGTCGTGTTCATGGGGCTAGATTTTGAAAGTCCGCACAGTTCACAGACAAAGAGAGTAAGACCGATGCCGACCTAGGATGTTCCATGGGAAACGCCGTCAGGGACCAAAAGAGCTTTCCTTCAGTGATACAGGCTTACCGGTGCGAACGGGGTCACCTGGTGTTTTTCGACGGCAAGCATGAGGACCGCGAGAACCAGGAAGGAGGTGACGAACATCTCGATGAACACGCCTTGAGCGGGGTTGATTCCCTGCTGCAGCTTTGTGCTGCAACGCATACAACCGTCAAGACTACCAAAAAACTGGACGAAGAGACCACTCACTTGTAGCTACAGGGACCAGGCGAGAGTGCCAGAACGACCGCGGCGGCGGCGATCGCCCCGACAAGTTGAGCGATGCAGTACAGCACGAACCTCACAGGTCCGATAATTCCGGTGATGAACAACGCCAAACTGACGTTCGGGTTGAACAATCCACCAGTAACGCGATAAAACAACCAGGCAGACACCAGGAGACTGAATCCGAAATTGACGGAGGCTATGAAGAAGTTGAGGGCATTAGGGGCGGGCTGGCCAACGCCTCCTGCGGACGTTGTCGCTTGCACTCCTCCATAAGCGAGGGTGAGGAAGAAGAAGGTGCCGATGAACTCGAGAAGGGCACCACAGAGGTCTTGCTTGATGTTTGAGAAGAGAGCACGAGTACGGAAAGGCATGTGGGTTGTAAGGGAGTTATGGGGGGGGAAGATGGAGGATAGGGTCGATTACATCTGCGGTATAAAAGGAGTCCGGATGACATGTAGCCACAGGAGAAGCCTAACTAGTTCACTTGTACTTGTCATGATCCTGCTCCACAGAATTTGCTTCAAGTGTACGTTCACCGTCACCCCTGATGGACAGTCCACCAAGCAGGGAAGAGACAGTCCTGTAACGAGAGGTGGTGCGGTCACCGTTCTCCACTCTCCATTTTCGCACGATTTACCACCTCAGTCAAGCACGAAATCGAGGACACCTTTCTTCGTCTTGTTTGTTTGTTAGCTTTAGCTATTGTACACTCTACGCAGAAATACGTATATATGACATATATATACCCGACGCAGTCGATATCATAGTGTTGGAAAGCAAGAAAGACAGCCGATTAGGATAGAAACAGTAAGGTGCGCGTCGTGATTCGTCGTAATCTCTGTCGTAAAGAATCCGTTGAAAACCTGGATAAAAGGAGTGAAAGGATATCATAGAGGGCATAAGGTTTAAGCTTGAAATCTAATTTGCTTGGCACAAGGCTCAACCTCGTTGCGCTACGAGACCATGGTGTGTCTCCTGGCCTCCTCAATGCTGCCGCGGCTCTTGGCCACCATCGCACTTCGGCGCCTCTTCTCAGTGGAGCCAGCCCAGGGCATGCCACCACGGAGTCCACCGAACTCTGCGTCAGCCTGCATGCCATCATCATCATCCGACGCGACGTCAAGGACCTCCGGATCGTCGGGGAGTGGGGACACCTCTTTCCGTTTCACCTTGCGTGTGCCAGATGACGCTTCACCCGGACTGGAGGAGGAGGACGATGTCGGTGGACAGGATCCATGTGGTGAATCTTCACGCTCATGGATAGAGCTTCCCGCCCGCTTGAGCGATGGCCCGGGCGGGTCGGGTTTCCTCATCTTTCTGCAATCAAACAAAGTCAGACGTGACGCGTGAAGAGAACGTGGAGTGCATGCTCACGTATTGAGCTTCGGCTCTGCGTAATTTACGCTCTTCCTTACCCTTCCGGTGCGTCCTGTTACGTTACTGACCGGATCAGGTTCCTTGACAGTGGTATCAATCTCAGGGGGCGGTGAGCTCGATACTCGAGGGGTAGGCAGGTATCCGGTGGCAGGGGTGGAAGGGCAGGGCGTGGTGGCTGCCGTAGATATGAACGTCCTCGTGTAGTTAGTCCTCAACGAAGTCGCAGAAGTTGGGATTTCAGACGCCGAATCCAGATCGTTGAGGCGGTCCACATCTGTGCAGACGGTGATCGTTAGTTTCGCCCGGACGCACATGAATCAGAATAGGAAAAAAAACATGCCGGTGGTGTCCAACGGAGGTAAGAAATTTATCTTCTGCGGGGAGTTTGTGACATCTTTTAGACGAGACGTGGTACCTTCCAAAACCAGAAGCACGTTATCCTCCTCTCTTTCTTTCCTCTTCGACCTCTTCCTTTTCTTGGGCACCTGCAATTCTGCTTCTAGCTCCTCCTCCTGCTCGTTCAACACCGGAAAGACATCGTCCTCAACCAGGGGCACAGTATCCTGTGCAACAACCGGCTCAGGAGGAGGGCTGAGCGGTGCATCACTGGGCTTTCCAGAAGCTATCAGACCGCTCTGTCGTCGAGAGACAGACTTCTTCTTTTGCTTGGGTAGAGGTTCTTCGACCTCGATCGGCGCAGAGGACACAGTCGATCTCGCAGGGATTGGCAGCCGTGATGAAGACCTTCTCCGGGTGGATAAGGTCGGAGGGTCTGCATCCACCTCATCCTCTTCGGCAATCTCTGGAAAACCAGGTGGGCGAGCTATACGAGGGAAAGTCGGGGGCGCGTTGTTTGGCTGTGGGCGGGGCCGTGCCGTCGGGATAGGGGGAGATTTGGGGTTGCGTTTGCCAGCAGGGACCTTGTGGAATTCACGTATGGAACCCAATTGGCTCATGAACGTCATGACCTATGTCAAATCGATAACGGATGATTGAATTGAGTACGGGTCCGGCGGCAAGGTTGATGCGGAGGGGCACGAGGAGATGGATGTGGGTGAGAACGGGAGAACATACAGCAGCTTCAGCATCGACCATTATTGACCTGGACTTGTCCTTTTCTCTCCTGAGCTGGGCGGAGAGGGCGATCTCCGTTGAGCGAAGGCGGAGATTCTCGACGTTAAGTGCGGAGATGTGAGCATTGAGCTCCTCGATTTTCACACTGAGGGTGGAATTTAATCTGGGGGAGGGGTTCAGATCAGACGTCTGGGGTGGCGGGAGAGATTTCTTGAGATACTTTGTTATGTGCTTGTTGGCGAGCAGGAATCGTTTCTTGACTGAACGAGGAAGTGGTCAGTCGAATGTGTTGCGGCCAGCAGGCTTTCATAAGCTTACAGTTCTCGAACTCGAGGAGAGCGTCGTTCTGTCGTATGTTTATGGAGACACGCGATTCCCTCCTGCTCATTGTTTGGTGGCCTGCGGTGCGCGCGTCGTCTGGCTCGCTCGTCGTCAGTGGGTGGACTCGACCTCCAACTGAGCTCAGCTGAGGGGGATGTTGAGATTCTCGGTACAAACCACGTGTTCGTGTGGGCCGGCTGATCTCTTTCTAGTCGCCCTTGCTATCTTTTCCAATGCCCATCCCCTGACCACGGCTCACCGTCATGTACAATCACCACGGTCAGACCTTATACACCCCAGTTTTTCCCACTGCAGGCAAATCAAATCCTCTCGCAAAATCACTCTCCCACCTCCACCTCGCACTCGCCACAATCCCTGCCGAGCTCGCCCCCCCTTCTCGTCCACCGTCTCCGGGTTTCAACGAGCGTCGTCAAGTCGTGTACGACAACGTACGCACCGCCTATAACGCAGCCGGCGGTCAGACCTCTCACGGCGGTTGGACTCAAGTTTACCGCCTGGTGGACATGACCTGCACACGCTCCAGATTTAAAAAGTCCGCCACGCGGATTGAACGCAAAGATGTAGAGGAGGATGTCCCCTGGATCCTTGCCGAAACAGAAGAGGAGTGGGCGGAATGGGAAAAAGCTCGAGAGAGGGTTAAATCTCGACTCAGGAGAACAGATACCGAAGTTGTGGACCAACAAGGTCATCCCTCTGCCTCTGGCGCCTCGTCTAAGCAGGTTAATTTACGGGATAAGGTCACCAGTTGGAAAGCACAAATTGACAGGTCCTTCCATGAGGACGAAGATATCGTTCACGAGCCCAAATCATCCAACCCATCCACCACAAGAGCTCCGCAACAACCCTCAGTGAAGAAACGCGTCTCGCCCCTTGACTTTCCAGTCGTCAAACCCTCTTCCCTGAGCGCTCATAGAAGTGGCAAGGCGAAAGGCAAGGCGAAGCAGAAACCCCTTCAACACGTCTCCAAACACGATCGCGCCGATCCTGAAAGACGCAGATCTCCCACTGTCGAAGACCAACCTACTTCCACCCCTGATCCGAATCGGAAACTCCCGTCTAAACGGAAGCGAGATACATCCAAGCCGGTGAGATTGCACCTGTGTCTGAGTCCAGGCGAACAGGTGCTAAACTGCTGGACTGTGCTAGACGTTGATTCCTCCATCATTCTCACAAGCAGTCACCTCCACCCCCAAGAAACGACCTGTGGCCCCGGATGATTCATCCATTTCGTTAGATGATCTACCCCCTTTCTCACCGCTCAAGGCTGGCCCAAGTAGAATGCCGCCACTCGGGTTGACAACCCCAGAATCCCAAGAAGCACGACGAGCTGCGGCTAACAAACGATTTCGGCCGCTCTCGCCGCCAACGACTGGGGATGAGCCCGCTGGTCTGACACATAGTCATGTCCTTCCTTCTGCAAAAAGGCAAAAGGCCACAGCGTTAGCTTTTCGGCCAACGCGACCCGCTTCGCCACCCCCGCTCGTGCGAGATGTTCCCCAAAACCCGGTTACCCCGACGAAGAAACGCGGTGTCTTTGGATCTGGCCTTCCAACAAGCAAGACGAAGGGAACCCCAGTAAGACCCCTCGGTGCCGCTGAAGGGTTCGAGGATATGGAAGACGTGGAGGTCATGGGTCGCGTTACTCCCAAGCGGAGAGTACGGAGCCTGACACCACTTTTGGCCTCCAGCCATAAAGTCATGCCTCGGCCACGGCCACCCTTGAACAAGTCTTCACCTCTGAAACAAACTCGGGTACCTCTCCGTGAGACTATCGACGTTGGCGTTGGTGATGATGACGAAGACCTTATACCTCGTGGATCCCCTAAGGCCTATTTCTCTTCGCCGGCTTCTTCAACTTCCTCAACCTCTACGTCGAGGCAGAGGAAACTGCAGCCACCCAGCTCTCCTTCCCTCCTCGCTCTTAATGATTCTAATCCCAACTTCACAATGAACCCGGAAACTTTCGCCCCCCTCTTCACGAGCACACAGAACGGTCCAGAGGGAGACGGTTCTGGTGGCCAAGCATTGAGTAGGAAGGGGACGGGGAGTTCTTTGGGCATATTTAAGTTTAATTCACAGTTCGACGTGGATAAGAACATCGATGAGACTATTGCGCTGCTGGAGAAGGACGTCGACGCGGACAATTGGTTCGTAGACCTGGGAGGCGATATGGAGCTAACCGTCGGAGGAGATGATTGAAGCTCATAGTGGTCGGGTTCCGTGTTGTTGATTCATGGATTGTACGAGACCTCATCGATCATGCGGTGCTGACTGCACGATTGATGTAGTACGGGAGTCCTTCGTTTTTCATTTTTGTCGTGCGGATGTGTGTATGAATAATGCAAGAAACCCAGACTACGCTACGTCGATAGAAAGAGGGCAACACGTCAGGCGTGCCATGCTTTGGCCACCAACTCTGTAAGACCTAGAACCCCAACGAGTTCGGGTCAGTGACCGTTGCACGAAGACAGAAGCGAAGGTACCAACCGATGTCTTCGGTGTTGAACTGGTAAATACCAACTAACACACCGACAGTCGTAGCTCTCAGAACCCAGGTGAGAGTTGGGCCGAGTTTGGGGAACTTGCGTGGGTGTACGTAGTCCACAAGGAGGCTGTCAAACTTGTTTCATCAATCCAAAATCGCATGTGATCGTAGGGGACGGTGGGGAGGAGAGGTTGATTTCGTTAACTTAAAATCTGTCAAGTTTCCAATAGAAAAACGTACGCCAATATGACTGTGCATGACCAAAGAGACACCCAAGATGCCGTCCAAGACGGGGTAGGCTGAACCGCTAGTAACGAACGCAGCGCCAGTGATAGGAAGGAGGGAGGCGGCGAGAAGTCTCTCGAATGCCCAATGGTATGATCCATGGCTCCTGTTTGGCGGGGGGAAAGTCGTGGGATCGTTCGCGGTTCCTTTGTAAATCGCTGCAAAATCCCATAAACGCGTGCCAAATCCCAGATAGAAAAATATCATCAAGCGAACGCAAACGACCACACGGAGAAGCATCAGCAATCTGCTCTAATGGCCTTCACAAAAAAATGGGCCCGATGGGAAAGGAAAAGAGAGAAAGACTCACGACCGCCGGGAACGTATTTGAACTCCCCTTCCTCCTGAGGGGCAGCGGTCGTGCTCGCCTTAGCTTTGCGAATCCACACGGCACCAGCCAAAGTCTGCTGCCTCGCAATGTACCGTGGTAAAGTTGAACGCAACAAGAGTGAGGTCGACATCGTTCCGGTTTCTCAAGATAATGGGAGTGGGATGTAACTGTAGTGTAATCCTTTCCCGCATCCGGCCGGAGCAGAACCAATCACGTGATAAACTTCACTGTACCTCAATCGGTGCGAAGGTGTCGCCACATGAAATGGCTACACCAAAAAAATGCGAATGTTGTAATTCAAACGCGGAGAGCGAGGTATATACAAGAGCAATTGGTACAGGTCAATGGCTAGGGCTACAAAGGGCGATGGTATACGAAGTCAAAAAGACCTTTGTTCTGCTTGAATCACGGAATCATCCCCTACCGAATCTGAATGACCTCTTCAAAACATTCCACCATCCCTTGTAGAAACTGGCTAGAAAGGAGAGCCTCGAACGACACGTTTCGAGCATTTGTTGAGTGGACAGCTCCGGCGTGGAAAACCAACTACGAGAGCCACTGGACGTATTTCTTGAGGTCAAGGGGCCGACTCCAGGGCCCCCAAGGGATGAAAGGAAAGGGAGAGCTCCAATCCAGGAGAATGGCAAGACTTTCTGGAATGGCATGGGAACTTCACGTCCGCCGTTCAAGAGTAGAGGGGGATCGTCCAGATCATTCGTTTCCGTTCCGGTCGTCAAAGCAACTGGAGACAAACAAGCGTCGCGTTCAGGAGCCTCGCCATCGCTCGAGGGAGGAAAGGGCACACCTTCCGCCACCACAGACGGAGAGTGGGTGAGTAGGTGGCCGGCGGTCAGGAAAGCAGAGGTGGTTGTTTGGCTGGGAGTGTCTTGAATCGTTGAAATGGTAGGCGAGTCGTCGTCGGTATCTGCAGGTGCTGGGTCGGACGGGGGATTGGGAGCGACGTAACCAATTGGATCTCGGACAAAATCTTGGTTCATCTCAAGCCACTTGTTGAGTACCTCCACCATGAACGGCCAATGGGCGTAATGTTGCGCTGCGACGGCGTTGATAGCTGCTTGGTACGAGGCAACCCTGTCGTCTCCCGTGGCGCACGATGGGACTTTGACACTGACCCTGCAAGCAGCTCGTATAATGCAGAACTCCGGGAAACGACGCCCCATCTATAATAACACCAGTCAGACGAGTAGCAAGAGCCCGTTAGAAGGAGGGACACTTACGAAGTTGATGATGTGGCGTTGGATGATTGATTGAACATCGACGCGTGAGGGTTCTTTGGGCAGATTAGGTTTTCTGGCACATCTTCTGGGTTTCTTGGTAGTCATGACAGAAATCGATGATATAGGGTTTCAGAGGATGAGGAGAGGAAGGAGGAAGACCAGATGATCTCATCGAAGCCTTTATAGGCCAAAGTCACTGGACAAGGGGCCAGGTCGTGGCGGTGGGAATGAACCTAGGATTCCAAGGACCATGCCCACCGAACAAAGGAAGAGCAGAACGCTGAGCGGAATGATCGGGTAGAATGACCATGGCGGGTCCGATCGACCAACTATAGATGACATGTCTTAGACCGCTGAGGGGTAAAAGACAAGACAAAGCTCGAGTTGAGCCAGAATGCGAATGGTTAAGCACCCCTTGAGATTTACATGGGAACCAGCGAGGGGATTGATCGCTGTGATGGGGCTATAGGGGGGTTCAAGCTCCGACGAAAATAATTTCAGACTCCGGTGGCAAGACCGTGTGGTCACAGGCACCACGTTTCACCAACCTCACGACCTCTCAGAGTTTGGCTTCACCAGTCGTCGTCCTCCAACTTGCTCTCCAACGTCGTCTAACGCACAGTTTTTCTCCGCTAACGCCTTTTTGTCACACACGAAGGACATCTTTCCCCCCTTAATCTATTCATTATGTCCGAAATCCGTAGGAAGTTGGTCATTGTTGGAGATGGTGCTTGTGGAAAGGTCAGTACCACCCCCTGTATCGACCCGGGACAGGCGCGAGCGTGTGCCCTGGTACGCCGAGACTCGAGACTGATATGCTGACGGAATTCTGGTGCTGTGCTGGAATCTAGACTTGCTTGTTGATCGTCTTCTCGAAAGGAACTTTCCCCGAGGTACGTTTTGGTTTGGTTTGGTCAAGCGGACTCTCGGAGAGTGCATACGTCGCGCTCTCTGTGGAGACCGCGCGCAGTGTTAGAGTTTTGGTATCCACGGCTGACGCACCGCCGACTAGGTTTACGTTCCCACCGTATTCGAGAACTATGTGGCCGATGTCGAAGTCGATGGAAAGCATGTCGAGCTCGCATTGTGGGATACGGCTGGACAGGAGGACTATGATCGTCTCCGCCCTCTCAGTTACCCCGACTCGCATGTCATCTTGGTCTGCTTTGCCATCGACTCCCCTGACTCGTTGGACAACGTTCAGGAGAAGGTATGCATAGCGCGCTCGACTCTGTGGCCTTGGTTGGCTGACTTGGTTGTACAGTGGATCTCGGAGGTTATGCATTTCTGCCCGGGCCTCCCGATAATCCTTGTCGCCTGCAAGAAGGATCTTCGACGCGACCCAAGGGTGGTCGATGAGCTGAGGAAGACGAACCAGCGACCAGTGACTCCTGAGGAGGTATGTGATGGAAACGCTCGAACCAGCACAGAGTCCTGACTGAGATGTGGACAGGGTGTGGCTGTCGCACAGAAGATTGGCGCCAAGCACTACCTCGAGTGCTCTGCTCGAACTGGAGAGGGGGTCCGGGAGGTGTTCCAGTATGCGACCCGTGCTGCGCTCCTTACCAGGAGCAAGGGTAGCAAGAAGAAGCAGGGCTGCCTCGTTTTGTAAACGGATTGTTGGATCCATTTTCCCTTTGACGCGCGAAAGGGAAATCGCACCGGTCCCCTTCTTTTTTTTTCTTGTGATCCATCTAGCCGGGCTGCCGGTTGGTGTGTAGCTCGGCTGTGTTGCAATTTTTGTTTATGTTCTCGGCTGATTGAACTCGTGTTCCTGTTTGGAGCAATATGACGAAGGAGTGATAGATGCCCGGACCTGGAGCGTTCGGTGATGAGTAAGTGTTTACCGGAGTTGCGGCATGTTTAGTGGCCTTGTTACCGGGGACCAACTCTGAAGGGCAAAGTGTTGAAATGAAAGAGCCGAAGAACAGGGACTGGACTATAAATGCCGGCGAGGCGGTCAGCCGAGGTTTTGTTGGCAGACGGCGAATTTTACGATTGGGCGATCTTGGAATTGAGTAACCGGTCATTGTCCATGTGCGTTTATCATCTTGAGCCGTAAGATTTTTGACTCCTGTTTCGTGTCTGGGGGGGAGAGTCCTCATGTTCGCTTTCTTCGTCCGTATGCACAATAAACATTTTTGTGATCTTCCCCATGCTCGTATATAAGTTCTCCATCTCACATCCTTCCGTCCGCCACACCCTCCTCCTCCTCCTCCCGTCAAACGTCCCGCGTAAGTCCCCTTCCTGTCCTTCACTTCTCTATATCCGTCGCTCTACACTTGCCTCGTGTTTGATCTCTTTCGACATGTTGCACACTACTTCCTGATCTTCTTCCCGCCTTATTTCATATCCCTTCTCGTATATAAACATTCCGTCTCTCGACCCCGTCTCACCCCACCACCGTCCGCAATCCCTCATGCCTGCTAACCTCCTTCTCGCGACCAGGTCGCCCCTCCATACTCTCCCCAACCCCAATACTCCGTCATCTGGATATCCCCACTCCGAGTGGCAGCATTATTCCTCCCCAGAGGCTTGGGTGCGCCTTGATCTCCCCCCATCTCACCCATTCGTTTTTTATTTATTTTTCCAACAGACAACTGGCAGCGGTGCTTTCATCCCAATGCATAACGAATTTTCTCCAAATCAGGTAAGTGTTTGGCCCTTGTTTGGCTTGGGCCCAATGGCTGACGTGCACGCTCGCACCCAAAGACTTCGGGCTCGGTCACTTCCTCACTGAGTTCTGCACTCGACGAGGAATTAGCACGACCACAACGAAACAGGGATAGCGTATCTCCTCCCTTCTCTGGTCGCATATCCCCTCCTTCGCCTGGTTCCGTCCGAATACCCCAATCTTGCAAGGTTTCGCCCGCACATGAAGTCATCCACTTCCGTTATCAGTCGCAACTCGGGGTATCCGTCGATTCCTTGCTCGCCGGAACAAGAAAAATCGATTACTGTGACAGTCTCTTGAATTCGCCGACAGGGAGCACCAGTCTCATGCACATTTCGGTCAGTAATCCCCACGTTATATACACCTTGGACATCTCATCTGACGCTATAATCAGTGGGAAGGGTACCCTTCAGCTCGGTATTGCGTTGCCGTCAAGGGAAGATTGCTCCGGTTCACCGTCCAAGCCCTTGGCAAGAGCGTCGCGGACAACATTCAACATTACATTGCGACCAATAAGATTCCTTTGCCGCTGAACAAGATCGCTCTCGTCGCCTTCGGCCGTGGTAGCTGCGGTGATGACTGGGTTGCCGTTATCGACAAAATTCCATGAGGGACTATATTTGCGCGCACTTTGCGCGTCCCCTCCGCTTCCTATCGACTGCTGTCCCCCGCCGACCGGCTATGCCTCGTCCCACGACCGCACTCGTGATCATCCCCTCGTCAAAATGTTTTGCTTTTTGTTCGTCGCTTTCGGATGGCAGACCCAGCGCACTAGCACCATTTCTTACCCCTCCCCTTCCGCATAGGTAGATATCATTGTACATGCATATTGCACCTGTAATAATAGTAAGAGAATTAGTACCCTTTTTTTGATGCTTCGCTTCTCGTCTTCTCGAGTTCGTCGCTGCAAGCCCTCCCAGATTTGAATTATTTGCGCGTATTCCATCAACTGGTGCGTCTGGGGGGATGATCTGGCCTACATTTGCGATCGTTAGGCGCTCGATCTTGGTGATCAAAAAAAAGGATCCATGGCCATGGTAAGGACCGGTTATCAGAAGAAAATACCCGCCACTCGGAAAATTATCCCAAATTAACTGACGTGCGTGTCGCATTGGGTGAAGCTTTCACATCTGTGGAAGACCGTTCGTGGGCTGGGTTGGGATAGGTACCGAGCTAATCAAGGCACGCAGGGCCAACGTCCAACAGAGGGACCTTCTTACTCTTACGTTAAACACCTTGACCGTTCAATTGGGACGGTGAGTTTGCCAAACGCCATTTAAAATTTCGAGCGTAGGCCGATGAAGCTTTGAAGGGTTCTTACTGCTGCTCGGCTGACTCTCTGTGGCAGGCTGATGGTATATGTCTCTTCGGGAGCAGTCTTCTATCGGATTGTCAGTCTAGGGTTCCGTTATCTCTTCTTCTCTTCTAGCTAATAGGGTTGGAAATCATCAACCTTCTCATTTCGCTCACACCACCTCGTGTATGATGTGAGAGGACTTTTTTCGTTGATACGGATTCTCAGCCTCCAAGGTAAAAGTGTTTAAAGTTTTCTGGATCCAAAATGCCCCGGAATCCACTCAATCGATGACGTTCTGCTCCATTCAGCTGACCCTTTTTCATGTGGCCCGGCCGGAATGTGAGTCCTAGAAAGTCGCCCTTGATGAGGCAAGTCCGATTTGGGGTTTCAGAATATTCCGCTCATACCCTTTTATCTCCGGATCCCCTCAAATTGGTTAGCCTTAGATGTGAAATTTTCACCGGCGGATTTGCTGGTTTGCCGCACGGGTTCGGTGGCCTTTCTGACCACCGGTGGCTCCCCGTGACGACTGTTTGACCAATGTAGTATGGCTCAGTATTTCCTAGAGCAAGCCACAGAGACGTGGTCGGCCGCAGCCTGAAAAACGCCCACAACCCGACGTAAGGAGCGTGTAAGGTGAAAAAATTCTCAGCGTGCCATGTCACAAAAGGAAATTAATGCTTCGCAAACGTTGGAATACTCACGAAGGAAACCCGAAAGGCCTCGTGAGCAATTGGGTAAACCTTGTGAGACATACTCGGCGCTTGGTACGTGCGCTCATGGACGATACTGAATGGGTGTTCGGCGCCGAAGACCGGAAATCTGCCCCAGAACGTGCCCCGAGTTGGAACGAGATCAACATCCCTAGTCTCGGGCGCAAGCTTCTATGCTTGACACTCAAGTTTGATTGGCAGTTTTTGGTTTTTTGGCCGGATTATTTACCGGCTCTCCGCATCCGGTCTAGTGTCCGTGGGAAAACAAGGGCGACGATCCCATTTGGCCTCTTTCGTATATGTTACCGGTGACGCGTGACGTTGGCGAAATCCCTGTGCAAGCATTGTGTCCTCTCTCTAACGGTGAGTAGTACCACTCCTGGCTAGCATTCTCTCTCTCGGCGGCAACCACCACCTTAAGCGTGTCCATCCCATCAACCAGCGTCTGAGCTTACAGTGTACGATCAGGGTAATATCGCCTCATCCTACGAAACCAAACAGTCACCAGACGACGATAGATGGTTGGGCTTGATTGAACCCATCCCACCATCCCATCTCAGCAATCACCGCTAGCTGTGATTAAGTTCCCTGATAACCTGCGATTAGCCAAGTCGAATCCGTCGTTTATCACCCTTCTCACGATCCCGGTAGTAGATTTGGTCGTTCCCATATCGAATTTCCAAGCCCGGGCGGCATTCGAAACGGTCCGGAGTGTGCCAAAACCGTCTTCCATTACCACCGGGTTTCAAACCCACAATGCTCTCTATGCGGGTATCAAAAATCTACCCGTGATCAAGCTCGACCGAGGGGTGCAGATCATACGACCCGGTTGTGCTCCAACCTCAGCTCCGGACTTTCAGGCTTTTGGAGCACGTCGAGTGCGTGTTTGACGATTCTTTCGCTCGTCTGGCTCACCTTGCGTTTCCCCTACACCCGGTTCGCGTCAAGAAATCGCACTTGTTTTACGGAGGCATCGAGTGTGGTTTCCCCTTCCATCTTGACCTATTGTCGGACGCACATTGACGTGTATCTACCAGGTTATGCTCTGGGTATACAGATATCGGCGCCGGACACCTATTTTTCACGTTCGTCGAGAGTTTGGATGATCCCACATACAACCCAGTCTGGATCGGCGGAGGTCGACTCGTCACCTCCCAAACTCTCCCTAACATGATCAATCACGTCAGAGTCTTATTGTGTCCTCTGATCAACTCTAGACCCGGCGGCATATTCAAACGCAGGGCTGTGGGTATGTGCCCGGTCTTACCCGCGAACTTGGCGAACTCGGGTATCAAGCGCAATCGCTCTTGTTCCCTCACTGACTGTAGGTCCTTGTACGATGTAAAAAAGAGGAAAAACAGTCCCCATAGTCGTGGGTCAGGAGCTCCAACATCATCTTGATAGACTAGCCTGCGCGCCTTGGATCTTCCTACGCAGATTTCGGCAAAGAAATCGTGCGTGATGGTCTCGGTTTTCAGTGCTAAGCGTCATCACATCTCCACAAACTCATTACCGTTCGGTCTCGCAGGGTCGCTTGGAGCTGGCCGCCTTCCTTTTGGTCTTTTTCGAGCATTTCCACAACTTGCGGAAGAACAGGTTTCACTTTTTTTCAGTGGATCCTACGCGGTATATCTCCGACGCCATCTTTGTGCCCTATACCCTCGTTTCTCATATCACCGGACCAGCTAGAAGCGCTACATGCCTCTGCGGTCTGGATCACAGCCCCAAGTTGAGATGAAACCCATTATGAACGATTCTGTGGCCATTGGCGAACCTTGGTATTATCACCCTGAGATGGGAAGGCCTCGTTCAGTGACCCCTGTTTCAGGGCACGCATTTACACCCATGGAACACATGACGGTGCCGTTTTACGAGGTAGGAATCAGCAATGCCCCTGTGCTTTCGCTTGTGGAGATCAGGTTAGTCCAACGGTCGTTTCCGACATTACTGCGACTGACCACCCACCTATAGTAAGTGTGTCAAGATAAACCAAATGGTTCGTCACTAGCTCTCTTCTTCGGGTCATGGCCAGGGTATCTGTAGGCCCCACGTTGTCAGCAGATGGCCCAAGAGCCCTTCAAGACGGCGTACGGTAGCACAGGCTTTGCCGCAGAAGTTGGCTTCTGTTACCAGATCCTGCAAGGTAAACTGAGAGATTTCAGGCGTCCTCTGGGACTTCGCCGGGACTACAATTCACACATGTTGCAGGAAATTGAGACCGGATTCCTGTTTCATTCCTGGACAAACCGAACGTCCGGGACCGGATCGGCGATTATCCTGGAGGTTGAAACCTTTCGATTATTTCCTACGGTGTTGTTGTTCATGAACAATTACGATATGTAGCCCTTTGACACCGGGCATTGCGTCGAAGTGTTGCCAGGACCTTGGATTTAAACGGAAATCAGGATGGGGTATTCAACTGACGCGGCGCTGAGCGGTACTCGATGAATTGGAGTGGACTGGTCAACAGGAGCTCAGCGAGGCGGAAAGGAGAGAGTTTATTCTCAACAACAAATCTGCTGACTGGAAATAGACTTGTCCTCTATTGTCTTTCGCCTACGCACAAGGATCCAGTCAGTACAAAACAGTTGGCCCTCGAAAAGGCATCTATTGACCTGATATCTGGTACGCCACCGCATGTAGTCCACGGCGGACAAGCGGGTAGTGGTGTACACTCTCCGAGTCTAGCGCTGGTTGACCGGTGACGAACTCTAAAGACCGGCCGTCCCAAAAAAAACATCTCCATATTGCTCTCCGTTCCCCCCACTCTCGGCGGATTCCCATCAGCATCCGCGCCGCTCGACCGAGGAGAAAAATGAATTCGTCCGAATGATAATCCCCGTTGGACGTTCACTCCTCCGCCAATCAAAACCGTTCTGCAAACCCTCTCTCTCCTCTACACCTGAACTTGTGACCGTTTTTTTTTTTTGCTGTGAATCCACACTCCTCTGCTGCCTCCCAATTAGGGGCGATCCATCATGCATCACCCACGGGAAAATTATCTAGGGACGTGATTAATATCCATTACTTCGTTTCAGATTTCACCCGTGACCGCAGGTTTCCATTTGGGTGAAGAGAACCTTATTTTATCTCACTCCGGTTGTTTTTATCCTCCCGTGAGAGAGATACCGGGTTTATTGACGTTCCACGTATATGATTATGGCCAAGGGTGCGCCGTGCTCCATCCTCGAATGCTATGTTCCGGTGACCCCCTTGATGCTAATTTGTCAGTTCGTATCTTCTCTCTCGGTCGTCCCACCGGCCAGGTCACCGTATCATCTCTCGATCATATTTATCATTCTAGATAATTGTCCGAAATAACCAATTCTCCCTCTAGAACCCCGGAATAACAAAAACATATACTGACCAGAAGAACGTGTTCTTGTTTCTGGAAGTTCTCTTCGCTTACTTACACGTATCGCCCTCCCATCGAGAATCACCTCACCCTCACTCATATTGGCATGAAAGAAAGAAAAAAAAAGTTATGCTTGCGCTTGTTTTTTACCCGGGGCTGATCATCGCTTCCGGCGTAAGTATTCCCGAACGTTTGGGGAACTCATGTTACGTTCGGGCGGTTATCATAATTCTCGGTCGCCCCAGAGCTATATCACGTTTCCCCTTGAGCAACCGCTGCGCGCGGCGCTCGGATCTACTTGACCAATGGATGTATCCATGTAGACGTCTGTATAGAGATGCAAGTAGATGGTCAGAAGCATCGCGAAGGAGGAAAAGGGGGACTGGTCGACAGAAGATAAGCATTTGACGGAAAGATTAGGGAGATCAGCTCGTTCTGATGGTACACCACCCAACGAAGGATTCGCCACCTGGAACACCACGTATCGGATTTTCAAAACGCGGCCTCTTCAGGGTTGCACGCACGCACGCACACGCACGACAGACTACTCCTCCATCACTTTCTCTTTCAACCTTCCTGAACGGGACTTGCTTGTTCCCAATTAGTCGTTGACTCTTCTGGTTTTTCAGCTTCTAGCGTCCACCTGTCCGAGTTCCTTCAGGCCATACACGATGTGTGGCGGCTATCCGTCCATGTTTGTCGTCAGATTTCGTCAAATACGCCGTCACTTTGTGGGCGCTACACGTGCTGCAATCTCTGGACCGTTGTACGTGAGAGTGGGGAACCGCCATCGCGTTTGTGTGAGAGTTTGCGCCCACAACGAAGCAAGCGGCGTCCGTTGAGCGTGTATCGACCGGTAAGCGGAGACCGCAGTTCATACATGACCGGTAACTATATTGCCTCGCGTCTGGAAAGGGGTGTTGTTGAAGCGATGACCTCCGAACAGCGATACGGGCGTCTACACTCTAGCAGCAGCACCACGGACGGCGCCTTGCTCGGTGGCGGAGTTTTTTTTTTCATCCGCTTTACATGTACGACCACCACACGCTTTTGATGGGCGGACGTTTCCTCATTAAACTATCCTATCATGAGAAGGTGTAAAGGGTGTCCTGGTGTGTGAGTTGTGAGGGCCCTTTACGTTTTATTCTCCTGGAACCTCATGATGGCTTTTTCCCCAATAGGAACGGGGAAGCGATATCCAGCCAGAACGACATGCCACATTCCACGCCAGTACCGCATTGATCCCTTTTTTTTCTCCCCCCACACAAACCGGAGTTCTGTTTCCCCCGGTTACCCTAACGATTGTCGGTACCGTCCGTTTAACGTCCTGGGTCTCGGCCAGAGTTACATAGAGTTTCCCAAACTACCGTTGCATGAGGGTGTGGACTTGACGACGTTTATCCACCTCACCCATTTTTAGGATATAGAAAGTGACAAAAGCAGTTAGCCTCGATGACCTCCAGGCGGAGAGCGAGGAGCATACGTTATGTCCGGCGTCTTCCCACAACCACAAGCGTTAACAGTGGTGAGACCCTTCGGCCACCCAACCACAGTCCAATCGACGATCCGGACACGCTTCTGTGGAACGGGGAATTTGCTATTTCCGCTCCAGCCTAGTGTGAGTGGCGGCACCTGAAAAGCGTCTAGCCAATGACACGACCCCGTCTAGTCTTTCGTTATAGTAGAGAATCCTGATGCCTCGTTTTAAAAGTCAAGCCGGGTCTTGAACGACTGATCGTGGGCCTAGACGAATGAGTCGTAGACCGGAATCGAGTTGGGCGAGAAGCTCGTTGGGACGGGGGTTTACACCTAGTGTGTTTTGAACGTCGTCTCGACCGAGGATCCTGATTAGGTAGCTTGAAGGTTGTGTCAATCACTACAATTCCCAACGCGCAATCTTGCGCCGGATGGCATATAGGGTCCGGCAAGTCGTACTGCGGCTTCTCGACGGCTATTACGTCGCAACCTAAGTGTACGAGGGTTTTCAGTGTCCAACCGTCAGCGAATCCCAAAGCACAGTGGAACGAAAAGATCGTCCATGCTGGACTTGACATGTTGGACAGTTTTGATCCAAGTAGTTTGCAGAATATCGTAATTTCCGACCGACATCGTGGAAGCTATGATGAAATTGTGAATGTCAGTCAAAAATCCGCCTTCATGGTTCATCCGACATGTTTCATACCAAGACATGTGCTACAGAGAGGCCAGAAGAGGGGCACGCGGTTTCATGTGGACATGCTGTAACTTTAGGAACGCTGGGATGGAAGGCGAGGCGCAACCAACATCATTCGTGGTCCGTCACCGGCCTTCCTATGCAGATGGAGGCGATCGATATCCCTCGAAAACCCACATAGACCACTCAGGAGAATCACCGTCGCGGAAAGTGGAAAGTACCTTCCCTGCACGCACGCAGGGTCGGTTCAGCGCGGTGTAGCCGCTGATGGAAGCAAGATTCCTTCCGGCTTACCGCATGCGAGGAGGATGTTCCTTTGGTAACGCCGAAAAAACACGAGAAATCTGGCTACGTCCTTGGCTGCAAGTTCTGTGGTGTCCTACGAGCTTGTTAAACCCTTTGCTATGGCTCAAACCTGCGCAACAAGGGGCGACTCACAATCGACTCTTGAGACTCAGAGTAGGAGGTCCCGACTCCAACGGGCTGGTTTATGTTCGCCTGCTTGGTCTATGTGTATGGCATAAACTCCCCACCTTCCAGGGTCGTGAAGGCCAAAGATTGTTGGTAGGCTGCATGGTGAACGGGCAAGGGGTTTACGATACCAACCCATGGCGTCCTAGTTGAACACGAAGGGCCGTCAGGCCCTGTTCACACCGCGAGCGGTCTGGTGAGTCATTGACAAGACCATGCTAAAGATTCAGCCGAACACACCACCACTGATCACAATCACCATATTGCCCCTGACTCTCCACAAACGTGAAGAAGAGGTGCCTTGCGCCTACATCAACGGTGTACCCAGTATACGCCCTACACAAGGCCGAATGGAGAAAACAGTGACTCGAATGGTGTGTTCAGGGATCAACGATGGACCAGGGTAATATCAAAGGTATGTTTAGCCGAGATACATTAAGGGTCGTTCTTGGGAGACCCTGGCTGCTGGAGAGCTAGGCACAATACCACATGGCCGATCTCGCATCTACGAAGAGGGCCGCAAGGCAAATCACAGCAAGTTCAGAAACGGTCCATCATAGTCGGACTGGCAACAGCATCAGCAGGAAGAGGTCCCCCGCAACGATTAAGCCTCGCCACCATCAGAATCACCACAATCATGGGACACTCGGATAGGGAGATTGAAGTAGACTCGGACCGGGCTATTATTGCACTCATTTCCATCTACGTCGGAATCGAAATCAAAGCGCGTACAGTGGAACGTATCTGTCTACGAACTTGAGGACGCCCCAGTCGAGATGAGTCTGTCGACCAAGGAGGCAAACGAATCAACCACCTCATCAGGTGGGTTGTCTGTCTTGGTTTCATCCCCGGGCCTATACTTTCCCGTTTTCACTGAACAAAAGAAACGGGAATCAATCAACTCAAGTTTGGAAGATTTGATGAAAGAATTGAACAAACCCAACACCCTCCACAGTCCCAGTTCTATAGCACCCTCACCTAAATCAGCCTCAACATCGTCCCCGATGATCGCGATCTTCCCGTCGGTTTCTGCACTGTCGGGGAAATCAAGACTGGAAATCACCAGCTGGAAGAACGTCTGTGTCGGTTTCCCGACCACAATCGCTCGGACGTCTGCCGCGGACTCGAGCGCAGAGACAAAGGGACCTGGGCCGAGGGAGAGTTGGTTCAAAGAGTTGGCGATGTACTTTGCCTTGTGGGTCGCGATTAGAGGGGGCGATTCCGCCGAGCTGGCGTATGGTGCTTCTCGTTTGAGAATGCGGAACGCAGTGGTGAGAACATCGTAGTGGAAGTGCGGCGGAGACAACCCGATGACCACGGAATCGTATCCTTTGTCCTCACTGGGGTCAAAGGACCCCGGATCGCACTCTTCCTTCGCAGAGTCCGATAAGAGGAAGTACGGCCTGGTATAGCAGAGAGCGTCAGATAAGAGAAACGATCACACGAGGAGGTAGAGAGAAGCTCAGCAAACCTCTTCAATCCGCGATCTTCCAGTAACTGTCTAACCGCTCCTACGCTCGTCCAGACTTCCTTCCGCTCCACTTCTAGGGGAATATCAAATCCAATTCGTCGAAGCTTTTGACATAGAGAGCTGGTAGACTCCTTGCTTGTGTTGCTGCAAAACCTAAAGGGGAGACCAGAGGCTCGTAGTTTACTCAAAGCCTGAATGGCGCCTGGCAAAGGTGTTGATTCGACGTGTAGTGTGCCGGAAAGGTCGATAAGAAGTGCTCTGATCGGCTGAGATGACATAGTTTACGGTTAGGCTGGAATCCATCCTCGTGCACCACCCGGTGTACTCGATCGCTGAGGAAAGAGACGATCCTCCTCAACTCTGAATTCGACAACAATGGTTATCGTCCAGCTCAGGTGTTCACAAACCCAGGTAAGGTCAGGAAGCGATGATTATATTTTTCAACGCGGTTCTCGCGGCTGTTCCGACAGATCCTGTCTTCTCCATATCTACTACCTCGATCCGCCTTTCTCGTAACCTTTCCTTGTCTACCTAGCCAGGAAGTTTCTTTGGTGTAATGAGGAACTGGGGTAGCGTCAGAGGCGGCGGCATGTGAAACGCCCCACACAGGCAATACACTAGCTTCACTATATTTGAACCCAAAGTGTTCATCGGTGGTTAGAGTTCAAAGTGAGAAGTCGTCATTGGCACACCAGGGAGGGCTCTTCAGTAGATAAGATTAGTGTTCATGCCGTCGTGCTTCGACAAGTGATCACCCCAGAGCGTGGACCAGACACACAATAACCCCCAATTTCGGAGGGCAAACCTGATGCAAATGAAGACGTAAAACAATACTGGAAGCAGTGCGCCCTAACCAGTAGCGACTTCATGAGAATCCAGAGTCAATTTTCATCATCGCCGCGAACAATGCAGGGAGGGTGATCCTTTCAGGAGGGTGTAAATGAATGATAATGTTCGTTGACGCCCACAGGAAGGACATCCGGTGGTCTGGGATTTAAGGCTGCAAACCGCTCTACGTCCATGAATCCAGAGAGACCGGCTCTGAGTCACAGAAAGGAGGCCAAAAGTAAGCAAGCAGTTGAAAGTAAACTCCCTGCGACCCTGTCCAATAAAGGAGGGAAAAACAGCTCGGTACGACCAATGGATCTCGGAGCGGCCACTGGTCACAAGGAAGTTGAGTTCCGCCGGGGTCGAGCCGGTTAATGGGTGCCGCGATAAGGAAGCCACTCGGCTCAATTCTTTTTGTCTGGACTGTGAGACGACTCCCCTTAGTTACTCTCGCGGATCTACATTGCAACCGGCTCTATGATCACCTGGTCGACTGGATGTGGTTCGAGGCAGTCGACAGGTGACAAAGGCACAAAAGGATTCCCCGAGAATCGTAGTCTCAACCTGTAGAATTCAGCAGAGCGATTAAGATGGAGGAGTTGATTCGCGGCGGAGAGTGCGAGGATTGGAACGCATACACAGTGGGAAATATTGTGGACTTGAATGCCACCAACTCCAGCACTACCCTTATGGAAGGGGAACAGTAGACCCTTTGAGTTTCGAGTGCCGCGAGCGTTCACGTTTGCGCACAAGTACTGGTAGTAGGTTGATCGAATAACGGTCCTAACTTGTCATCTGCTATGGCGATCTACAGTCTCTACATCTTCGATCGGTCAGTCCAACCCTCTTCACCACCCAACTTCTAGAGGGAGACTTACGGTTCATACACGTCCAGGACAGACACTGCGCCTGCGTGTATTACCAAGACTGGCACCGATCTCGAAAACCCAAGCCGGCAGTCCCAGGCGGGATACTGCCAGCAGTCAACAGATCCCTTTCCCCTGCGACTATAACCGGTTCTCACGTCCAAGACGCCAATCCACGGAATGCTCTGTCCATTAATTCGGGAGTTGTGATTGCCGTGAGCAATGATGACCCGAACTTCATGCAACATCCAAACTCCTCACCGTCTGGGGTCGGAGGGCAACCTTCCACCGGGGGAGGCCAATCGACAGGACTTTCTTTCGACGAGGAAGCCAAGCTCGTCTATGGTGTCGTTCTTTCGCTGAGGAACATGATCAAGAAGCTCTCTGGAAAGTAATTATAACCCATCTGCTTCTCACCCGAGGATTGCTCAATGTTTCATTCAGGGACGAACAATTCGTCAACTACAGTACTTCGACGTACAAGCTCCATCTTTACGAGACGATCTCGGGCTACAAATTCGTGATGCTTAGCGATCCACAAGCAGACTCTCTCAGAACCGCCCTCCATTCCATTTACGCCGGTCCTTTCCTCGATTATGTCGTCCGCAACCCTCTCATAGCGATGGACTCCAAGGAGAGGGGGATCGATAACGAGTATTTCCGTGCTGCGACAGATAGAGCGGTAAAGGGCAACCAATTCTTCTCGGTATGATCATGGCATCGTTCATAGACGTGGTATATAGCAATCCGAAAGCAGCTAAAACGGAAGTATACTGTACACTGTACATGTGAAGTTAGATACAACATGAGTGACCATGAAAGGGGGAGAAGGATGCTAATGGTATTATGCGCCCTGGCATTGTAATCATGTCAGTTCCTAGGTCTAAAATAAACAAGCGACAAAACTCGGTCGAGATCAGTCCACTTCCATGTCCGTTAGCGGTGACCCAAGGTCTTCAGTCTCAGAACGATCCGCCTTGCTCTCACTCTCGTCTTCGAACTTCTGACGGAGAGTCTTCATTAAGGACTTCTTTATCTCCGTCTCCACCTTGGCCTCCTGCTCGTCGGTGTCACCAGCAACTGCCTCGTCCAGGTCGAGCTTCATCTGGCCGAGTCTCAGCATGTCTTCCTCCACTGTGCCACGAGTGATGAGTTTGACGACGTCGACGTCGCGTTTCTGGCCGATGCGATAAGCACGGTCCTGGGCTTGCCGGTCATTGTGAGGGTTGAAGTCCTGGTCGAACATCACGACGACACTGGCGGCAGTCAGGTTGATACCCATCCCTCCCGCCTTTGTCGACAGGAGGAAGACAGTGATCGACTCGTCCTCGTTGAACTCATCAACCAGTGATTGACGGACATCGACTGCAGTGGAACCAGTCAGCAGAAGGTACTTGATTTTTCTGTTTTTTAGAACCGCCTGAAGGATGTCCAACACTTGAGTGAACTGCGGAATGCACATCAGAACAGAACCTGCGCAGTGAAACGAGGAGACATGCCTGGGAGAAGATGAGCATACGACGTTTTTCCGCCATGTACCCTTTCAAGAGTTTCAGGAGAGTCTTGATCTTCCCTGCCCGGAAGTAACACTCGGGATCCTGAAGGAACTTTTGCGTCGACTGGGAACCACGATCAGAACACTCAAAAGTTCGGCAGTCGTTACCACAAACCTTGTAAGAAGCCATGTATACTTGGAGCTCCGAGTCCGTCATGACTTCCAAATCCTCCCTGACGTACTGGAAGATCGCGCCCCGTGACTTGAAATCCGGTTCCTTCAAAAGTGCCCTTGCGATGGAAACTACGGTTTCATCCGTGAACAACGAGCGGAAGAGCATGGGATGGGACGCCGCTTTTCGCAAGTCCATTAGAACGTTCGCGCTGTTCTCGACATACTGCTTCTCCTTGCGAGCATTTGCTTTCCCCTTTTTCGGAGCCTTCTTCCCGGGTCTGGTTTCTGCGGAGTCCGATGATTCTCCAGTAAGGTCCATGATCGTCTTGCGTGACCTCCGTAGGGCGTCATTGTATAACTTCTTCTGAAGTGCAGTCATATCACACCACTCGATGCGTTCGATCTTCTTGGGGAGGTCCCCAAGAACCTAGATCATAGGCCGTTAGAATTGTGCGGCTTTACGGATCGAACCATATACCTGATCCTTGCGTCGACGCAAGACGAATGGGGTCATCATTTTCTTGGCTCTGGACACCCGCTCCTTCGCAAGCATGGTGACCTTGGCATCGCCCTTTGACCTAAAGATCGTGCGAAGCGACTCCATGTTCTTCGCGAATTGTTCGGGAAGGATGAAGTTCATTAGCGACTAGCGGATCGTGAGCTCCAACGTGCTTTGCTAACTAAAAATCGCATAGCTCACCACTAGCTCTTGAAGGTTGTTTTGGAGGGGAGTTCCAGTTAGCAAGAGTCTCCAATTGGCCTGATACTTGAGAAGGCAACGGTAGCGTTCGGATTCAAAGTTCTTGAGCATATGGCCCTCGTCAAAAACACACGTCTGTCCGTTGACCGTTATACGACTTGTTCAGGGACTGGTCTGGGATGTACGAACCTCCCAAGGTATCTTCTTAAAAAACTTGCGATCTCTCTCATCGCCTTGAGCAAGAGCGTACGTGGTGATCAGGACCTCCCATCCATCCTTGACCTTTGCTCGTGTGGTTTCGAGGAGCGTTTGTCTGAGCATAGGCCGCTCTTCTTTGCCGGCGTAGTAGGTCTGAACGGATATGATGGGTGCAAACCTTGAGAACTCTCGACACCAGTTCTCCAGGGTAGACGAACTAACGCGAGATGAGGTGAGGAGACGGTGGACACATTGCGCACTTACGGGACAACGATCAGATGAGGTCCATCGATCCCCCGTTCTTTCAACAGAGCAAAGAAGCTGATGACCTGGACGGTCTTTCCGAGGCCTGGATATCCTCATCAGTTAATCTCAAAATCGGGGATCGAAGTGGGATGTTTTACCCATTTCATCTGCCAGGATACAACTCAGTTTCCTGTTGTACAAGAGGTGAAGCCAGTTCACGCCGAGCAACTGGTACTCTTTGAGCGTTACAGAGTCGGACAACAGGGATGGCTGAGAGAGGAACTGATTCTTCTCGTCCACGTTGAAAGCTACACGGGATCGAAGACTCAGAGCGCCGTCTTCTAGGAGGTCGTCGGCAAGAGCGACAGATCCTTCTCGGGAGGGAACTCCCTTTCCTTTGTCAGATCCAGTTGCTGTCCAGGCAGCGATCGCAGACTTGAGTTTTACGCCAATGTGTTCGCACTCCTCGAGGATTCGATCCACATCAGCGTAACCGGTCATGATATCGACCGTGTCTTCGAAGATTCGAAGACTGATACCAGTTGCCCCGGCCTTCTTCTTTGTTTGAGCCAATTTGGCGTTGATATCCTCTGGCTGCTCGAACGGCCGAGCCGCGATGATCTTTGTAGCTTGTTCACCCGTGACGCCTAGTATCCGGGGAACTCGTGAAATCATTCGCGTGATGCGAAGTGAGGGCGCTTACCAGTAAGTTCCTGCAGCTCTTCCAGCTTTGAGGTGTTGAAAAACTCAAGCGCACGGGTCTCGTACTCTGTAAGCTCGACAGGAACTGGGGATGACCGCCTAGAATCATCTCTCTCGCTACCTTCTTCTTCTGAGTCGGAATCCACTACTCTCTTGACACGTTTTCTCCGAACGACAATGACGGGACTGATAGGTGAGTCGAGTTCTATTGGAGTCCTGATTTTAGGTTGTGACTTGGGTGGTGGGGTCACTGGACGTTGGTGCTTAACGTCGAGAGCGAGTCGATTGGCGTAGATGGAAGATTTTTTCGACTTCTCCTTTACAGCAGCTCTTTGGGCCTTATGAGCCTCCTCGATCTCCTTCACACGACCAGTGGTGGACGATTCCGAGTGGATGGCTTTCGCAGGCGATACTGGCTCAGGAACTTTGGGTTTCCAGTTTGGATTCTGCAACAGCCGCAAGGCTGCCTCTTCGTTACGCCGTGCCTCCTTCCACGCAGCATCGATCAAGTCCGGAGGGTATTGTGGGTTGGAGACTCTGAATCTTGTATAGACTCGTTTTTCCTCGTCATCGGTTGATGAGTCAGGTGGATTTCCAACGCGACGAAGTGAGTTTGAGGGTGCATTCGAAGGAAGTTCAGAGTCATCAGACGATGATACAACACGACGTCGTTGTGCAGGCCTGAGTGCCTCGGGGGAGCTGAGGGACAAGTCGATGGGATCAGGAGACTGTGGTCCTCGGTTGATACGCTTGCGAGGACGGGAGTCATTGGAAGGGCTATCCACTGCGGAGAGTGGCCGGTGGGCGTGTGGACGATAAGATTGTCCGTTAGTAAATCCGCTTGGCGCGCTAAGCGCGTCATCACGGAAGTAAGGAGCGGGATTGTTGGGGGGTCGCGATTGTTGCCACGAAGGAATTGGCACTGGAGAACTTGGTGGCAGCTGAAACCCATTGGACCTTTGTCTGTTCTGGGGTGGGGAATAATTTGGATGAGGAGGCCCGAGGGGAGAAGAATCGGGGACAAGGATTTCGTTGCTCAAGGCCGGAGGAAAGTTGACTTTGGTGAAATAGCGGGACGGGATAACGGGGTCGCGGGTGGCATCGCGAGACTGAGCGGGCTGTGGAGGATAGTGAGGAGAATCCGTCGTAGACGACGAGGAGGGAGGATTGGGCGTTGAACCGCCCGCTCTGCGAAATCTAAGAGCTTCTAACGCTGCCCGCTATCGGGAAAATGTCAGAGGGGGCCACGGCGACGACGGCGACGACGAATGGCAGGCGACAAACCCTGTTGTGCTCGCTCTCAGCATCTACAGACATATTATTCTTCCGATGTCTTAAGATTCTAAGGGGGACACCTCTATATGCTGAGCCAGTCGCTAGCCGACAGGTTCAAGAGGGAGTCGATGGTAGTGACGGACAAAGGCGACTCAGTTGTCACAAAACGCTCACGCTCCCGTCGGAGAAAGAAAACAACGTAGCGGGAGATGAATTCAACACATGACATTGGACTACTAACGACACAGGACAATATACATCCTACACATAACAGGTGGAACAAGGGTGAGAGAAATCTGGCAACGTCAACCACACGCCCTTGTACGCGTAAGTGGGACGGGCGGTGTCTCAGAGATGAGAGGGGGAACAGCGGTGTGGCAAGCGATAGATGGGCGACAGAAGGGTAGAGGCCGAGATGAAGACGCTCCCCAACTGGGAGAGGGGGTGCAGATTCCTGCCAAGAGAGCTGTAGGGTTCGTAGGGCGGTAGTCTAGCTGCGTTGAGGAATTGGAAGTAATGGAAGTGAGCACAACCCCTGCAGTAGCAATTGGAGAGAGGAGGGGATGAGAAAGAAGAATCATCGGATGCGGATGTGGGTGAGGAGGAAGCCGAATGGATGCGACATCAGAAGAGCCAAGTCGACGTTTTACGGCCGAGAGGATTGAATGACATGGGGAAAACGAGAACGTTGTAACAAGGAGGGTGTTGGGATGGACCCGAGGCTTGAGAGTATGACCCAAATGCAAACACCAGTTCCGCGTAAGAAGTAAAAGTACAACAAACGGAGGAGTGCATTGGAATTGTATGAATGATCGCAGGCGGGCGGGAAAAAAGGAAGGGCGGGAAACAACGGCGTAAAAATGGAGAAGGAAAAAGTACCCCATTCAGTTCACGCTCGTCGATACGCTGAAACTTTGAGCACAGCAGATAAAAACCGCTTTGAAGCGAAAACCAGACACACAAGACAAGAAAATAACGGTCAGATAAAAGGCGATCATAGAAATCAGTAGAAAAAAATCAGGAGCACACCGCAAACCACCCCCTCTCTTCCTTTCAGGTCCGGGAATAAGGAACTGATAGGTAGACCATGCAGGTGGAAACGAGGTCTAAGGTATCGACCAAGAAACTTTGCTGGTCAGTTCAGCCTAAAACAGCGGAGTGCCTAGGCCGCATTTGAAGGAAGGGCTGAGGGGACGGGGATGATGGTCGTTGAGAGACAAGAGGCATCGGCAATTACCGCAACCCCGCCACTCCGTCAAACCGCTGACGCCACGGGTGCACTAGACACCCAATTGAAATGCGCAGCGGCCACACCTTGTCTCGCACGCTCACCATGGGATTCGTCGTCGATTTGCTTGTAATTGCCGTGGCATTGGCGGTAACGATGATCATCACGGTTCCGATTACTGGGGCTCTCGTTCGTCTACGGGCCAATTACAATCCCAAAGGTCTGCAACTAGACGATGAGGGTGTGGTTCACCCCTACACAGGGCCGCAACTCACCTCGTTCCTCGGTATGCTTTCCAGGGTCAAGAGACTCGAGGTGCGCCTACGGTGGATCCTGGTCACAGACACGCTTATTCACATGTTTTCTTTGCAGGGATGGCCCGGGTTGTATAAAGGCTTGAGTGAGTGTTCTGATGGCGTATCTTCCGCAGTCCACTGATGATTACCAAGTGCCACACCTGATTACGGCTACGATTATGACGGCCTTTGCTTTTATCTTCTATGACTCCTCCGGACCGCGTCACCACGGTGTGGCAAACCCTTCAACGGCCGGGCCATTCGGCGTCCTGGTGTACGGCATCTTCTGGGTGACCATAACACTCCCCGCGATGGTCATTGGATATCGGTGGGTTCTACTTACTCGGCAGTCAAAATGAGCAGACTGATGATGTTAATCTCTAGCTCTGTGACTACACCGTACACACTCCCCTACTTCGCCCCCAGATATTCCCTTCGCATCCTCCTCACCCCGACCGAGAGACGAAAACCATGGTTACTCTACCTTACTCCCGGTCTCCTCCCCGCCCAACTCCTTACCGTTACATATAGCGTTCTGAGTCTCCGGACCCTTCGCGATTTCCTCCTTCCGGGTTACTACCTTGGCGCTGAGTTTCGAGGAGATTTCACTCCCTTGCGCTTTGGGCTGTACTTTATCGTGGTTATTGTGAGCACCGCGATCCTATGTCCACTCGAAGTCATCGCTACCAAGCTCGCGATTCAACGTAATCACGCCTCCGCCGAGTTCAACTCGGTTCTTCAAGAGGAGGAGGGGGATACTGAGGAAACCGCGGAGTATGCCGGAGCCGAGGAGGATGTTATCGGGTGCACCATAATCTTGTCATGGTCTCGATATTTTATTGATGTCGCGCTTGTTCAGGCTACGCCACGAGAGGGATCCATACATTGGTTTCGTCGATTGTGCCAAGAGGATAGCACAGGAAGAAGGACCCGGGGCCTTGTACAGAGCGTGGTGGGTAACGATGTTGGCTTGTATTTCGACCGCCTTCTCGGGTTAATTCTGGAGTATTGCTGGATCACGCCCTTACAAATGAAATCATATACTCACTTCTCACCCGCTTTGAGCTCACCGCGTGAGAACCCTACGAGCAACCTTTCCGAAACGCACAGCAAGAACACACTCGTGACCTTGAGTTCCAGTCCATCTATTATCTGAAACCTCGGTAGGACCATTCATGCGGAGGTAAGTTCAGGGCGTCCGTGTTGTTTTCCTCGTTCACAACCGTTGCCCATAGGATCGTATCATCCTCGGACGACTTGATTTTGTTTCGTTCGCATCATACCTCGAAGTCACCAACATCTATCCGAACGTATGAGGACAATTGTATCCTTTTTAATTTTCTTGCGACGCTTTACATCACAGGCCATGGAAGTGGTGACCCCCCGGGTGAACTCTTTTCTTTAACTTCCTCAACCACTGGAAGGGAATGCGGGAACCTGCGCTGAAAAAGGGACTGAACGAGTCGTCCGAGCCCCAGCCCACAACTCCGGTGGATATCAGGCTTTCTTCGTCGAGGTTAATGGTGTCCCGGTTTCTCTGGCTACTCGTCGTGAATGACATGTTTAAATTGCTGCACTGCACCTCCCCCTTCACGCACCCACAGGTCCCTCGTCATCTTGCAAACAACCCGGCGCTCAGCTTTACAGGGTTTTTTTCCCTCTCTCAGAGTATTACACGGGCTGATTCGTCTTCTGCAGGAACGAGGAATGTTCTCCCACGTACGCAATCTCGTTGTGGTCCTTGTCGCGTTGACTACTGATAGGTGATGCGCCAGGATACTCGTATATCTGGATACACTTCCGAACTCGCGCTCCGCTCACCGCTTTCTTGCCCGGCCATCTCACGTTCGACAATCCCAACCGGCTTCAATGAATGTAAGAAAGAACGAACGCTGCCGATTACAAGGCTAATCGGGGCTTCTTTCTAGGCACCTTCAATCACATCGTTGGGATCGGCCCCGCTCCACAGTTGCGGTATCTGTTGGCTGAGGTCGTTTCCGGCATCATTTCGAAAGTGGTGGGAGGGTTCAGACAACCATAATGTAGACAGAAAGCAAGATTATACAACCATAACGACTACAAAACGAAAGTATTACAGCCACGTACAGGTGCGCGGGTATGGCCACCCATCTATAACTCAAGCGTACTGTAGAGAAGTCAGTCAAACGAAGTCGTAACTCATAGAAAAGAAATGCTACACACCCTGGTAAACGTGTTCATGGTCATGAATGTTTCCTTCCGCTTAGGCCCGTCTTTGGAGACATACAAGGACTTTACAGCGTCACTCATGTTTGCTTTGCGTTTGGTCTCTTCCTCGGCCAGGCTAGCGGTGACCGCACGTGTAGCGCTTGAGATGCCCGCATTGCTGGAGTTCACCGTTGCCTTTTTCCTGGCGGAAGGTTGCTCAGCATCAGCAGTGGCTTTTCGCTTCTTCCCTTTCGCTTTCGTGGGTTCCGCAGCGCGCCGCTTGAGCATGTTTGTACGCATGGTCTCTTCCTCCTCTGGAGATGGGTTGAGGGTAAGCACGTCTTGCGATTTGTCGTATTTTGTACCGCACGACGGGCATAATTGGTACTGTTTCTCCGAATACGCGGGGCCACCTTCATTGGAATCACTCTTAGACTCGTCTTTGGGCGAACCGTTGTTGGCTTGGGAGACTGTCCTTAAGCCTGCATGGGAGAAGACGCAACCACATGTAGAGATGTAAACGAAAGGAACAGAGCCAAGCATCTCCTTGAACGTCAAGGGACAAACGAATTGAACCTTGAGTGTGTCGCCGTTGATTGGGGTACTCTTGTCCGGAGATGGGTTGTGAGTCAGATTCAGAACTTTGACATCCTATCCATTCAAGAGCTTGGACATGAATGATGCGGTGCAGAACGAGGAACAAATGCGTCTGCTCACCTTCAGAGACCTGATGTGGCCACATATGACTTCACCATCCCCATACGATGACTTATCCAGAAGGTACTCCAGAATCGCATCCTTGTTGTAGAGTTTTCCCAGCACACACGAGACTATGGGCTCCTGCAATGGTCGCTTTGGGAGGGTGAGAACGATTGTCGTTGTATTACAAAGTGGACGGGCTGACCTTCGAGAGAGCACAGAAGAACCACCTGGCACGAGTCTGGTTCGCCTTGTCGGCTTGCTCAGCCTAGGAGACCTGCAATTAGCAAACACAAAGGCGGAATAGATGCATTCACATGCCTTGGCTTTGGTGCGAACGAGGTCGCGACGGTCGGGGATACTTCCACCATCATTACCCATGGTGGTGGTCGGAGTCCAGGGGGCGTGTCTGCCGAAGGCGAACCCCGATCTGGGTGTTGTCTCACATCCATCTGGTGCGGGGGCTTGCGTCAAGGCTGTCCCAGTAACGACCAGACGGCAGCGAAATGCTGCAGGAATTAACTCATATGGACCGCATTACACAGCTACAAGATGAAATACAAAATGTATGTGGTCCCAATTCTCTTCACCACAGCTCACCACATCCAACAAACCGTATTCCACCAGCTCCTGATGATAATGGCGAACAGCATAAACTACCTCACTACCAGGGCAAACTTTACTCAAGTCAGCCCGCAGGTTCCAGTCACGAAGCAGCGGAACCCAGATAAGTTTGATCCCCCAGACGTATTTGAAGGTATGCCACGTTTGCTCCTGCATGCAACGCGCTCGAACCGTGCAGTCTCCGTGCGCGCGTAGCCAATAAGAAAGAGCTCGCTGGGGACCTAGCCCTCAAGGCAAGACAGATCGATTACCTCATCCAATCCTTGCCCCCGCCAGAGCCCGAGGAGAAACAGGTAGGTACTTGTGTCGATGCCTTACACAGCGCTCACAATCCCCAGGCTGAGCGGCTACAAGCGTTGGAGACTCAGATTACCGAAGCCAACGAAGAGTACGTCCGTGCCGTTCGTCGCGCAAGTGAGTCCCGCAATCTACTCCCTGAATACCCATAACCTACGAGTCTTAGAATCGCTACATAAACAACTACGGGACATGCTGGACGTTATGCTCGCTGAGCACGACATGTTGCAATATGTGTCCAAGTAGACATGATATGCCCTGGTGGTCCTACGATACCCTGTTGGCGATAGAGAATGGGCAGTTAAAGGTACATTATACTCTATTCTGTACGAATACAAGGCAAATACAATATTTGATCGGCTACACCGCCACGGCTAGGTAGGAAGGCCCGAGTGCGAGAGAAAAGCGTGTGGGGTACTGAGAACGTCGTTTTGAGTTTCATATTGGTCCTCCAGTCTGCTGGAAAACTCGTCGTGATAGCCCCCCAAATCCTCCTGTTCCTCCTCAATCGTGTCTACCGCTGGCACAGTCAACAGATCGGAGAGGCCATTTTCTACCACTACCAGCCACTGCGCAAGGTCTTCCACGATATGAGCCAATTCTGCATGGGTGTCATCATGGGACCCCATCAAACTACCAAGATCTAGTGGTCGAAGCGGTGGAGCGGTGGGCTTCCCATCTATGCCGTCGGCAACATAACTTGACGGCGGCTGTGACAGGTCCAAGGGAGGGGGCGGGGAACGTGATCGCGAACGAGATGCAGACTTGGTCGAAGCGGATAGTGAACCAGATAAGCTGGAAGAAAGTGGGTTCCCTGGGATATTGTTCAGAGGACTCGAGGTTGGGTTTGTTTTGGCGTTGGCGGTGCCGAAAGCAGAAGGCGATGGGGGAAGTAGGTCGGCCATTCCCAGCTGATGTTCCGAAGTCAAATGGGGAACCTAGATGGTGGTCAGGCTTGGGTAACCGAAAGCGGAGAATCAGTAAACGAACCTTCAGGACGTCCTTCAATCCGGGAACATTCGGTGACAGGAAATCGCTGCTACCACTGACGGAGTTTCCGCTCCTCTGACGCTGCCGAACGAGAGGTGGCACCGGAGGGAGTAATGACGGAGATGGCACGGTTTCCATGACTGCTACGGATGCCTGCCTTATAAGGTTAGGCTTCAACGGAGGGGGTTTGGATCCCAAGTGAAGCCCCTCCGGACTACCGTTCAGTGTCGGACGCAGAGGTCGCACAATGTTTGGCGCAGAACGTGAAGTAGATGGGCTAGTCCGTCCCGAAGGGACAGCGTCGAGAGAGTGGGTGGATTGGTGACTGGGTGAGGTGTGGATACGGTCCAAGGAATCGAGCGTAGGAGACCGCCGACTTCCCTTCGAGGCCAGGTGTAGTGGTCGCTGTGTACCTACAGGCAATCCATTGGACATCGGGAATCGATATTCTCCAGGAGACGGGAAAATGTGTCCATCCGTTTCGGTGGTGCTACTTTTTGATCTTTTCCTTTCGATATGAGTGCGAAAGAAGTCCCGAACGGGAGCTTGAGCTTCTGCCTTGCCGTCATCTGAATGAGCGGATCCTTCTTCAAAAGAGTGGTGTGGCGTAGAAGGTGACGGGAACTTGGGAGAAGGAACCCTCGGTGAGTTGGTCTTCGGTTCCGGTGGGTTTTCAGCGTCTTTGGTTTGTTTTGGCCGTGGAGGGAATACAAATCCAACACGGTGAGTATGTTGGAGGTCATCGTCATCAGCTTCACCTAGACGTTTCAGTCTCCTGGCCGTTCTGCTTTGACCCGAGGTTGTAGGAGTTAATAATGGAGGCGGGGCTAACGTGGGTGGGTACTGGAACGGGATGGGGGTAACAGGAGATTCGTTATTATCCGAGGGCTCCTCTGGGAAAAGGGACCTCAGTGATACCGGGACCTTAGAGGGTTGCGGAGGTCTAATTGTAGAGCTCTGCACGGGTGTTTCTGGGGAAAGCACGCCAGGCGAGAATTCTTCATCTATTGGCTCCCTTAATCCTGACATACTCCTGACTGTATCGAATTGCCACGCATCCAACGATGACGATGAACGATGATCGGGTCTGGTGGGGGTTGAGGCGTTTCCTTGACAGTGGGTAAAGGCAGACGCACTGGTTTTCTTCGTCTTCCCAACCAAGCGGGTCGGCAAGACTAGTCCTAGTACCACCTCCCTCGCTCCAAGCTTCGTATCGGGTAAGCATCTCTTTCAGAACAGCGTTGGGAATTTTTCCAGCCATCTTGATCCACTTCGTTTTGGAGAGCTCTTCTGCCGGAAGTCGCTGTAAGGTGTCAATATATAATCCACCAGTGGATGAAGGCACGCTCACATCAACCGAAGATTCCTTCAAACATAATGCAACAAACTCCCGCATGTCCTTACTCCCTTCGCCTTCTACCAAACGTGGCGCTCGAGTCCTTGGAAGGAGTTGGAGAACTCGGGCCGCGTCCAAGTTCGAGTGCGGTGGACTCCCCTTCGCCATCTCGTAGATAAGAATGCCTAAACTCCAAATATCCGCCTTCGTATCGTAATTAGGAACGGCCTGCGCAACCTCGGGAGCCATCCAGTACGGGGTTCCGATGAAAGTGTTTCGCTTGCTCGTTGCCGTCGTCAACAGCGCAGATACGCCAAAGTCACAAATCATGACCTTCCCCGCTGCCGTGATGAGGATATTGGCGGCCTTAATATCTCGGTGGATAATACCCGAGCGATGGAGATATGCCAAGGCTGCAAGGACCTCGCGAACGACAATGACCGTATACTTCTCCTCCACGATCCCATCCGGACATGCCTTCATTAGTGTGCGTACGCTCCCACCCTGTGCGTACTCCATTACAATCCAAACGCGGGGTCCATCCAAGTAGCAGCCATAGTACTTGGTAACGTTCGGAGCGTCGCGCAGTTGGGTCAGAAGGGCCACTTCACGCTGGATGTCCCCAACGTCATCGTCCTCGGTGTCGAGATTTATGATTTTGAGGGCGACAACGTTTCCTGTTGCGATCTCGATGCCTTTGTGTACGGAACCATACGCGCCACGACCAACGGTTTCCAGACGCTTGTAAAGTTGGTGGACGGAGGGACCAGGCCGAGACATAGGTCAATGACTGACCGGAATAAGCGACAGCGGACGGACAACAGTAACGGAAACACGCCGATCAGTGTCTCGGGCAGCCTACTCTGGATCACTGATCACCCACCACGACCCATCCAAATCATGGGTGGAGACACAGACCACCTGCGACCGGCCATCGATGATGTATGCAGTGACACGGCTTCCGAAGGCTCCGGGATGAGTGTAGACCCCAAGTACGAACTATTCTTAGCGCATATATCCACGCAATTGATGGTCACTTCAGGGATGAAGCTGTTCACGGAATAGAATCTCTTGTGCTGTCTTTTCTGACACAACTGGACGGTGCTCTCAAGCCCGAGAAGGCTAAGGAAGACGCGAACTTTCCCGCTCACTCTAAGCCAAAGATTGAGCTTCAGATTGCCAACCGGGCCAAACATCTTCAAGACGGGTACCAATCTGCGTTACCCTTGGAGACTCTGGACTAAAGCTGGGATTCAGTACCACTAATGTACGCACATTGCGGTTTCCGCAAAGGCTAAAATATGCGAGCAGCCGGCCATTCGGTATGTCGTGAACCCGCGAACTCGCCATCATGTGCTCATTGTTAATCCCCCCCTCGAGCCCAACTATTCAGAGTATTGGATGTTGTTCACGAAGCGGTGGTAGACGACGCCCCCGTGACGAAACGGTAATCAAAGGTAACGTTGCAAAATGTCATTAACGCTCCATTTCGCAGGGACATATATTACCGACATCCTTCACTATTTAAAACACAGGCAACTGTTGACCGGGTAAGAGGGCCAGACTTCTAGTGTATGACTTACCAATTTTTTCGTGCCTGCAGATTGTTGATGATCTGGCAGCGACGTTCAACGTGGGGAGGGCGGATTTAAATGTCGTGAGTGACCATCATGTGGACTTGGCAGTGCGCGTAGGTTTGACGCAGCATAGCGTGCATCACCCAAAGGGCTCTTGTGTGGATCGTGCATCCAGATTAGGCTTGAAGATGACAATGTGATCACCCCTTCGGATAGCGAAGTACTATTTGGTCCATGAGTCTATCGTGGCCGAGGCCTCTTGACCCTACTTTTAGGCTTGTTTGATTCCCCATGCAGAAGACATTGCGGTCTTCGATGTTGACCCGGAACTATCATGGGTGCTGATCGTGGAAAAGGAGGTGAGGGTGAATGGTCACACCCGGCGATGTTTCTCATCAACCGTACCATTTTGGCATAGGCTGTGTTCCAAACACTGTGCAGTTCGGAATTCACGAGGCTGTCCCAAATCGGCAGGGGCCTCATTTTGACGGTGCGATGGAACGTACGTACGCATGTGTTGTGACACTCTAGAGATCTTGCAGGGTAAAGGATTCCCCGATGTCGCGACAAGAGCCCTGGTAAAGACACTGGCGGGTAATCTGCCAGAGACGTTCGAACCCTTTTATCCGCCTACCATCTCCTGCCTCGCCTGATCTCCTTCACGTTCTAGAATTCCCATCATGGCGCTGGTCGACGGAGATCCGTCCGGCCTCAGCATCCTCTCGACCTATATGAACGGTTCGATCGCCATGCGACACGAGAGCGATAGGCTTGCGGCAGGCGACAGGGTCAAATGGGTTGGGATTCACCTCAGTGAACTTTCGAGGTGGGCTAGCACGCAAATGGTTTCAGATGTCCAGGAAATGATATGCAAACAGATTGGGAATCGGCAAAGATTCACTCTTGCCCATCACGAGTCACGACGAGAAAAAGGTATGTCTCCTGGTATTTCTCACACGGCAATGAAGGCAATGCTGTACAGGCCATGAACATGTTGTTACATGGCACTCCTTATCCCGATTTATGGAGGTAAGTTACGAACATCCTTGGTGCGCCTGCTTAAGTCTTGGTATTATTCCAGGAAGGAGCTGGCGCATATGTTGCACTCCCGTCGCAAAGCGGAGATAGAAGTCCTCGCGAACACAAATCCCAACAACTCTACGCGTTCTGGCTTTTCTGGGCAGCCTCTGTTCTCGTACTTGGTCAACAAAATATCTGCTGCTATTGATGAATGCAGTGGTTGAATGTAGCTCATCTTGGCTGTCGTTTGTCTACCTGGCTCCAATACTTGGGTGGATGATAGTAAAGTCATTGTTCAAAGAGTGAAATCGGTGGTGGCGAAGTAGGTACATTACAAAGGCGAGAAGCGTACATTCGTTTTTTGCGTATGGGAAAGTTGGATGGAAATCGAATTGAACAGGTGAAAAAAAGTCATGAGTTAATGATGGAATTGCGAATGGGTGTGATGAGTGTGATCCACTGTAGTGGTGGGTGATTTGGATAATGATGTGTCGCGTGGTGTGTGGGATAAGATGTACGAACATACGGGGGAAATAGAAATGGAAAGGGAGTCGCACACGGTTCAAGGGATCGAAGGAGACAAGTACATAGCAAGATTCAAAAATAGTTACCTCCAAGCCTGGGTCTTCCGGGATTTGTCAGATAGCAATAGGTCAGTCGTCCTCAGTCATGTCTGCAAAGCCATCCGTAATGATAGTCTTGCTTTTTGTAATCGCGTCGACATCTTTTTGGATACCCCGCAGCTCCCTGTTCCAGATTTCTCGCAACTCCTCTTGCTGTACATCTATCTTCTTGTCTTCAAAGATGGCCTGCTCACAGACGCCTAGCCCTCTTAAAATCTCGTCCGTTCTAACACCTTCAACGAAAACGACAGCGGAAGACGTGATTTTCCTTGTACCGCAGCTGAACGAGGTAGACCGCCCAAGAGTGCGCCGACCAGTCTTGGAAGGAGTTGAAGGGCCGTTCGATACTCTCCCGACAATTCCTAGAGTTTCCAACATATTAATGATATCGGAAAACTCGGTTCTGGAGACGGCCGAGAAAACGTCGTTCGACTTGGACAAGAGTTTCATATAGTAGGTATGAAGTTGTGTCATGTCAAGGGCAGACGCGCGGGGAATGGTGTTAGTGCGTTTCAAAGTTGACCTTCCGGGCGTGGCCTTTGATGAGGTCCGGATGGACACGGAAGATATGGTGAGGCCTTGTTCCTGCCTCTTGAAAGCAAGCAACATGGCCAACAACGACAAACGTGCCTGTAGCCCGAGCCCAGCGACCTTGGCGACAACCTCACTAGAGCTGTAGGCGTTTGTGTTGCGGGAAGCTGACGATGTAGCGGTGGAGGCGGGAGCATATGACTTGAGAGCAGAGATGATATGGTTTGGAGTTACGACAGGGACCGGTCCATCAAGAGCGATGTCGGTGGATGCCTTGGAGGCGCAATCGATGGCGCCGCGGAGAACTTCAAACAGTGAACGAACATCTCCGGCTTGAGCGGCAATTTTCTTGGATAGCAGTGTGAGGGAAGTCTTGGGGAGGAACTTCTCCGCTTGTTTCAGATGTACCGTATCGTTGAACAGGGGTTCAAGCCTCGTCATCAAGATGTCCACGAGCTGCTCGGACGTGTACGGGGAGAAGTGTAAAGTTCTGACGCCAGCGATTCCATAAATATCGACCTGAGAGGAGGTAGAGGTGAGGGTATGGGTGTTGGCGATCGAAACGATTCGAAGACAGGAGGGGTGTGCTTGGGCAACCGAGAAGATCGAAGCAATAGATTGTGGAGATGAAGCGATATGATCGAGCTCATCCAACACGAGGAGACTGTAGCCGTTAGTTGAGGCTACTCATCCGGGAAACCCAAAAACTTACCATTTCGACCGATAGGCAGAGAGTATTTGGTTTACTCCATCAACGCCTTTGGTGGTCTTCTTAGCCTTTGCCTTGGGAGATGAGAGTTCATCGGCGAGCCTGGACCACAGAAAGTCGACATCATTGAAAGCCATACAGTTGATGATGATGACCCTGAAGGTGGGCGGCATGGCCAACTCAGAGATGACCGAATTGACCACAGCGGTCTTGCCGGTGCCCGGGGATCCTGAAATGTACAAGGAGGTGAATTGTACAGGTGCAGGATTCTTGGCTTCGTTAACGAATGACGTGATGAATTCGCTTATAAGCGCGCGTTCCGTGGCGCGACCTGACAACGGTAGCAAGCCATTCGAAGTGGACCTAAGGAAGGCACGGGCGCGAGCATAGATAGGGACCAGCAGGGATGGCGGCGTAGGGGGAGGGGTAGCGAGCGCCAAGTAAGAGAGAGTGGTAGAGGGTGTCCTAGCGTCCAGACTGGAGGTAGAGAAATGCCTTCGGGGGGCTGTTCCGAAAAATAAACAAAAATCAGACACAGTTAAATCATGACCAAACGCGCGTGGAAAACCCACTCCGAGCATTCCTTGGGGAGGTATGATTCTCTGTGGCGGTCCTCCTGAGTCGCCTTGGGGACGGCGACTCCGGTAGAGGCGGAATGTTTTCCTTATTTCCATCGGGATTCGAGTCAACCAACGTGTTGGTGGTCTTGATTCGCTTCGCGGTCGGGGTGGTCTCAGGGGTGGGTAGATCCCGGGGACAGGAAGGGGAGTCAGAGGAAGACTGGGATCGTTTGCCTAGCACAGAACCCTGCATGACTCGCTACGATGGGGAATGCAGCGCGCCCTAGATGGCGTTAAAGGATAGTTGCACTGGTGTAGGGGTTTAGTGCACTGTTCGTACACCGTGAAGAACGATGTCGACGGCGAATAACGCGTCGTCGTGGTAGTGGTGGAGACTAAGGCTTGGTCCGGGTGGACCAGCGCTTTTGATCACTGCCAATAGCAGGGTGGGTGATCTGGCGCGTAAGTCACGTGCACATGATCTACTACTAACGCGTCCACCATGGTGAATCTAGTTTTACAAATAAATGATTGATACTACCAGCGCCTTCCCGTTCCAGCTCCTTGTCTTTCAGTATTTCCAACATCCGAACCTGTATGAGTGGTCAACAATGTTGTTCGGCCAGTTGAATATCGAGTATACCAGGCGTGACACTCTTCGCTTAAATGCCGGGTAAAGTTGCTCCAGTGCAGATTTAGCCTGATACTCCTCGATGCGTCCACGGCTAAGTTCCCCGGCCAATACTCCCAACTCCATCACGGTCTCCAGGCACATCCGTAAGGCATCACCTGCAGCTTTCTGACCCGATCTCAATAAGCAGGCGATCAATATGTTGTCCAGCACATCGGAATGGTATTGTGCGAGCTCAAACACATCGGAAAACCTGTGCTCGTCGTGGCCGCCTTCCGGGGCCGAAATATTGAGCAAGAATGAGTCAAAGTGCCCCCGGATGGCCGTGTCATAGACATATGAACATAGTTGGGCGACAAAAGTGTGTGCCAGAAACCTGAAATGCAAGAATAGGCTGTTGGTCCTTGCTAAGGTGTCAAACAGTGGCTTTTTGTGCGACCGCGAAAGGCGATGCAACATCCGCACGACGTTCTCCACTGGAGTACCAAATTCAGGAGGGATGACTTGTCATGGATAACTTTGAAAACCCACCTCGAAGAAGACGTAGATTAAACGCAAATATCCGTTGGTACTTCGAGAGAACGTTGGGTCCAACCAAAACCCGCAAAGGCCGAGGAGGTTGATATTCCATGTATAAAAAGTCCAGAGTCCTATGGGAAACAAGATATAATCGGTATCGGTGAATGGGAGCTATTCTCAGGGGACACCCACTCGATTGCTATCACCGAGTCAGACGGGTATAACCGGGGCAATAAATTATACAGCACGCACAGCAAGGATCTAACCACCTGTCTTGGCCCTTCCCACTAGGCAAATCTCGGATCGCGAACCCAGTCCTCCACTCTGATTCCTCGTATGCACTGGGAGTTGTCACCATAGGGCTCGTTGTTCTTGGCCGCATCATCTCCATGGCATCCACGACGACTGTACGGAGAAAGAAACTGAGGTCCGTGCCACCTGGCGGCCAGCTGTCCTTTTCCAATAGGCTTGCGGAAAGGCCAACAGGCCAAACCTTATCATCGGAGACAAGTCCAGGGGTCCCCCTTCTACTCCCTCTGGAGGCCAAGGACCAAGCACTCCTTTGACCACCTGATGCCCAATCCTCCGAATCAGAAAATAGTGCCGCAGACAGCTTGGATCTGAACGAATGGGAAGCGAGTAGTTGATATGATCGAAGCACAGTGAGATGGGAATGGATGTGTAAGTCGACTACGGGGGCGGGCGAGAGGGAAGGGAGTGGGGTGAGGAAAATGTTCAGGACAGCTTGAGAAAGGATTGAAGCTTGTTCGGCCAATGGGCTGAACACGAGATTCGTGAGATCGCCGATTGTCGGTGCCACCGCTGGCAGACGCTCGGGAAAGTTATCCACGAACTTCCTGACCGGTTCCAATAACGAGGAGTTGGTCCCATGAGAGCCTGGTTCTAGATCATAGACCTGTAGCCCCAAAAGCTCCGGTTTGTACTTTACTCCCCCCTCGTCCGAGTTTATCTGTTCCGGGGTTGTGGACGCTGTCGGCTCTGGAATTATGAATTCGATGGGATCCCCTGACCATGCTATCTGGATTTCATTCTCAGTCCAATACCACTGTATCGGTGAGCTGTGAGCCGGTTTTGATAAAAGAGGGTGGCTTGGAGACGCATCCTGAAGAATAATCAAAGACTTTTGTGCATTGATAAGGGAGTCCTGGAGGGACTTTGAGATAAACGATGGGTATCTCTGGGCCATAACATCCGAAAACTCAAGGTCCTCGTATTTGTCTCCGTCATCGGGCCGGCTCCTTTGGGATTGCTGATCGGAGGACTGCCAGCTCCCACTATAGGCGATAACGGAGCATATAGTTTGGAGATAATGTCGGGACGTCAACGTGAGGATGAACGCGATTGCAGCATTGACGAGCGTAGGTGACGAACGCTCGAAATGGTGAAGGCAATGTTTGTAAATGACGGAAAGAAGATCAACGTTGTCATATATGGGAGGATATTGTTCGGGTGACCGACCCATTCCCTGGGATACGCTGAGGTTGATTCCGGAAGAACTCTGCGGTGCACTCACTCGTTCACATACGTCGGCGCATGCGATCAACATATTTGCAACATCCTCGCACATCGCCCATACGGCGTTGAGAGAGGGATTTTCATCTCCATCCCTTCCAAGGTTATCCATCACGTTTGCTCGCGCAAACGCGAGTAAAGAGTCGAGCGCATGAGAAAATGCGTGTTGTGTAGGGCTTACACTTTGAAGGCTCGATTAGGGATGGGAAGGCGTAAGGGTATGGCCAGAATTACCTCTCGCCCAATGACCTAACGAGAATTTCCAGGCGTCTCGAAAGGGTTCCGATCGTCAAGAATCGAGATATACAACTAAAATTCATCAGGGCCAATGATCCTTGGAAATGAATGGTCCCAACCTCTGCGTCATCGTTTCGTCCCTCCCGATGATTGACAGTATCCCGTTCTTGTCGTGATGTACCCCTCTCAGCGCAAAACACTCGCGTTGAGGATCCCAGACGTGAAAGCTCGAGGTTGCTCCCATCAGCGTCAATCTCAGAGAGTTTAGGAGCTCTGATTGCTCCACATATATGATTTCTGTCCCGGTGTTCGAAAGTTGCGGCCTGACACTGTCGAAGAACGTGAGTGGATATTCATGGAATGGAACTCTGTGTATGTTCACATACAAATGACGACTCGCAACGAAAATACGAGAGGCTTGTTCTGAAATATACGGCGAATGCATTGCGCTCAGCTTTTGTGAGGGCTGCCATGTGTCCCATGACCGAAGGTTAGTCTAGGAAGCGGATTAGAAAAGCTCAACTTTTCGGTCAGAAGGTTTGTACTCCACGTGGAAGACCCCTATCGCAGACTCTCTTCCACAGATCCTCTCCGTCATCAGCGCAAAAAAAATCAAATGTAGGTTGGTTCACGGCGCGGTCTGCTATCTCTCGTCTATTCAAGAGAGTTGACTGAACCGGAGGGGCCTTGAGATCGTCAAGAAGCTTTAACGTGTCCATAACGGGATTTTGTGGCTTATCCGCCAGCCTGGGGACATAGAAGCGGGCATTTAAGGGCGGTAACTCCGCCACGACGCGATCTGGGAGAAAATCGTACGTGTGGTTCATTAACTGGCGCGGAGTGTCACACCACGTGCCTGCGGTCACGGTCCGGCAATACCTTGTGGCGTCTCTCACTGCTGTTCATCAATTTCTTGGATCATCGTCTCCCTCCTACCCTGGGTCACTTCCATCCTCCCAGCTTGCTCTGTTCATGACGACCATAACCCATGCTCCTATCATGACACGGACCACTTCGCTCCCTGTGCTCGAGTCGCCTGTGAAACTGAGACCCACCACCAAACGTGCTCGGTCGCCTGTTCCAGCCGACCAGGCCCAGGGTCAGGAACATACGATCAAGAGACACAAATCGTCCGCCATTTCTAATGCACCTACGGCTCCTGCAAACGAGAAGGAACGAAGGAAGACAGAGAAGTTGGAGAAGGAGGCGGTTTGGCGAGCAAAGTATCTGGAGCACTTCCCTCGGTGGACATTCTTTTTCGACCCCGACGGGTCTGATCAAGACACCGCTGCAACGCGGAAGAGACTGGTCCGCGGTGTTCAGGCATTAGGCGCAGTGGGTGTTGGCCATTTCCATCAGTGACGATCAGCTTATTTGCCTTAAGTCGGTGGTCGATTCGTTGACCGAGGAGGTCACCCATCTCATCACCGACATGGATCCAAATTCCGCTGGTCAAGATTCTCCGTCAAATAAGGAAAACAACCCAAGTTCACGCACAATTACCCCCCATTTACTGAGAAGTCCTGTGAAGCTCCGGGATGGGTAAGCCGTTATCTGATGCTGTCTTGAGACTTGACCTTACTCTCCCTGGCATCATTAGCGAAGACATAGGTGTTGAGGTCACAAACATTGCCGCGTATGCCATCTCCATCGGAAAGAAAGTTTGGAATGCGGCGAAACTTGCATCTGTGATCGAACGCTGTCAAGGCGGTTCCTTAACCTCCTTCCATCAATCCCGGACAAACGCGGCTTCCGCTAATACCATTTCTACCAAGGGCAGCCAGAAGTCGCTTTCCCAGCTCCTCGAGCATGAACGCCTCCATGGAACTACTACAGAACGTGATCCCAACTCCAAGCGGCACGACTACACTTATTTTTTCAAAAACCATTACTTTGTGCTCGTCGAGGATTTGAAGCAGGAGCTCGCACCGATTGCCGTCCTCCAGTATCCCATCACCAAGGGGGCGAACGGGACGGATACTGGGACGTGGCCCATACTTCACTGTCATCCCAAAGCCCGCGGTCCCTTCATCGAGTTCGACGAACGGGAGGAGAAACGGTGGCGGAAGGCTGAGAACGCTGAAAAAGAGAGGGAGCGGGAACGTGAACAGCGAAGGAAGAGGTTCGAGCAGAGGAGACGATCTCTGAAGGAGAACCAATTCAAGGCTCAGCATGATCTGCGGAGGACTGTTTCGATGAACAACCTCCATCGTCGTGGCATCCTTCCAGAGGTCATCCCAGGCGGCGATCCCGATCATTTGGAGTCTGCGAACGCCTCTGGTTATCTTGCATCAGGAGGGTACGTTGCTGCATCGGGAAACAGTGTCGGCATCACGTCGACCACAGGGACGACATCAGCCACCACTGATGGCAGCCTCACGAAGCTTCAGCTCCCACCATCACTCCGTGGGAGGCTTCAACAGGAAGTGGTAACGTCCCGCCGATTTGGTGGTTCTGGAAAATTGAAGGAGAAGGGTGACATGGGGCCGCCTGCAGAGATCCCCGATCGTCGCGGGCTGAGAAAGAGTCGAAGCACGAATACCTTGCGACTACCCAAACGAGATGAGGGAAGTAAGCCTGGGTATTGTGAGAGCTGTCGTGTCCGTTTCGAGGATTTCAAAGAGGTCGGTCCGTACTGCCTCGTGTCTGCACAGTTTGATGAAAAGTTTCATATATAGCATGTGCAAGGGCGCAAACACCGTAAATTTGCCGCCGATGACAGTCACTACGTCGAACTGGACGCCTTACTTGATCGAGTACGCCGTAGAACGGTGGAGGAAGCAGAAGCAATGTGCGAGGGTGATGTTGTGATTCCTGCGCATTATGAAGAGTTTGGGGTGCTGGACACACCGAACGACCTTGGAATCCTCGAGGACGACGGATTTTGGGAGTCGTAAAGGACTTGGATAGATACTAACGACATGCAATGGACCGTGTACGATTGGTGACGATACTTTTCAAAATTGATTCGAGAAAATGGTGCCTCCATTTCAACTATTGCCATTTGTGGACATGGTAATCGGGTGATGATTGGCTCAGCCGATGAGTAAAAGTACCGTGGTTCTGGAACCGCACTAAAATGGTGGACAAGCAATTCGAACAATGGGGGTGTTTCAGAAGGCACCCTGGCTAGTTGGTCGGGTGGTTGCCTACGCGATTTGAGGGGTTCGAACACATGGCCCTTGAGGAAGGGTTGTGTGAATGCACCCCTTGGATTCCATTGTAGAATGTTTTGTTGTGACTGATCTGCTGATCCAAGGTCACGTGTCACACCCTCCCTTCCATCCCCTCCCTTCCCTCCCTCTTTTCGCTCGTCCCCGTCCACGCTCATCCACGCTCGTGTCGGTTGCCGTCAGAGTCGCTCGTTATCGACCCTGGTTACTCCGGAAAGCTCATTCTCTCTCTTCCGCGCTCAAGTTTGTCTCTGGTCTCTTCATTCCTCTTGTCGTGATGAACGTCCGCGACTCTGATGGCTCCGACTCTTTCGAGGGCGATTCCATGCTTGAAGACTCTGGTTCGTCCTCCAGAATGTCTAATCAACAATCCATGATGGCCCCTCAGTCACAGTGGAAGGGCAGGAGGGGAAAGCCGAGATGCGATTATTGTCGGATGAACAAGCTCAAGGCGCGTCCACCCACCTCACCGATAACCCTTCACACCAATTTATGTTTTCAATTAGTGCGATAGAGAACAACCTATTTGTAACCACTGCTCCTGGTCAAGTCTTGGCGATTGCAAGTACACACCACTCCCTACACCTCCGCATCGTGGCATTCCCCGGTGCGATCGTTGCCGACTCCGGGATTTGAAGGTGGGCCACACGTAATATGTCCCATGGCCCTCCTTCTGACACCTCATTGTCACTCCGTTTCAGTGCGACAGAAATCTACCGATTTGTAACCATTGCGAAATGGACAGCACAGAGTGCGACTACACTCCTAAAAAACGCCGTAGGATTTCTACCGACGGAAACGGTGTCGTCACCTCCCAATCAATGACCTATGGACCTAAAGTCGCAGCGTTCGCGACACCTGATATGAGTTCATCCAACTTCGCCCTCACAGAATCTTCGTCATCCTTGCAGTATCCTCCGCCAATGCTCAAGCCGACACAAAGAGGACCACATTCAATTGACCCAATACCGGCTGGATCATCGCAGTACAAGACTCCAAACCACCACCTTCCATTCGATCCCGAAGTACCACCGTACCACCGTTCCTCATCACATTCTCTCCACGATTCCGACTGGCGACGGCAACACCGATCGGGTATACCCGTCGATAGGTCCCGAACCGTGGATCCCATACCTATTGAACATGTGCCCATCGAACCGTGGAGCCACCCGGATTTTGTTTCGCTCCCACGTGCCATCACGCACACAGTACGGACTCTCAATGGCTCCGAATTACCGAACAGACGAACCTTTGATGGTACATTAACGACCTTCCTGATGGGCCTCTCCGCCGAATTACAAGAGACCGCCGCGTTTTCTCTTGGGCATTATGCCAGCATCGCGGACAGCCTGTATCGACACGACACATCGGCATTGCCACCGCGGTTGCGGACTTGGGCTCTGTGTCATCACGTGAGATCGGGGTCAAGGAAGAGGCACCTGATTCTCGTCCCACGTGAATCCTTTTACGGATCTTCGAGGGACGAGGAGGATACCGCTGCCGCTATGTACATCAAACAGGTAGACGAAGACAACGGGAACGATGTTAGCGGGTCTAGTTCTTTCGAACGGATTCCAGTGCAGTCGCAAATTTTCGACATTCTATTGTACGCCCATCGAGCGCACAGCTCCCCAACCTTTATGCTTGCCGACATCAGAAGGGTTGGTATGGTGAGTCGAATTTTGCGGGTTTCCTCCCCAGCCAATCCCGATCAGGTTTTCAAAAATTGATGGAACTGATCCGGCTATATTTCCTCCTTGATAGGCGGGGATTACATTCCCGATGGCGGAACTTTTCGTTCGTCTCTGCCCCTCATGCAGATCGAGGTTCAGGAGTGGGGGACCGGTTGATTACTAGATCTGTTCTCCTTTTTGTATCACTGTAGGTTCTATGGTTTACACGGAGCGGTGTGGTGTTTATACTTCATTTTTACTATGTGTGATATTACTTTCTTGGATCTCATGTGCTCGCGTTCGTCATGCTCCACTTACTCTTCATTCCCTTTTCGCAATTTCGTGCTCATGATCTCATCCTTCCACGTCCCTCCACCTCTCGTTAATATTTGCTTTGGGTGTTATTTGAGCCAGCTTATTAGGCATCTATACATGTGGTCGCACTTGCTACGCTTCCGGGTAGATATTGGATAAATGATGGAAGGCGTGAAGGCGAAGAGCAAAGATCTGAGAAATTTAATGGTTCCAGATGAAGAGTCAGAAGGAAATGGGCGGTGGTCGTCAGGAGTTTAATTCAAAGCTTGCAAAAGCCAAGTCGTAAGAACCGAATTCATAGTTGATCTTATCCGTCCTCGTGTAAACCAAATCTCCTTCCCTCCCTCCGCTCGCTTTGGAAGGTAAAGTTAAAGCCAATTTGAAGGCCCGTTGGGCGGCTTCCACAGCACTAATACCTTCCTCTTCTTCGGCGCTACTGTTCCCCACGCTCGAGATAAAGAGCGTGAGTGAGAGTTTCGCTGGTTTGAAGATTCTGACCACCCGTCGAACGAGGGTTTGAAGGTCTGGGATGGAACCCAATTCGTGGGTGGGGAGGGTGGGTAGGGGAACGTTACACTCGAACGAAGCGTAAGACCAACCGCTTTCAGGCGTAACGTGGATGGTATAGTAGCCCTCTCCCGCGGTGGGGGTGTCTTGGGAGAACTCTGGTGGTTTGGACCATTTTAGAAGGGCGTTCGAAGAGTATCCGCATGGAGTGAACGAGTAGGCGTCTAGGGTAGTGAGATGGGACGGGAAGAGCTCTGAAATCCCCGTTTGGGATGAAAGCTTTTGGGCGTGAGTGGATGGAGTAGTTTCCTCCCCGAACTCGGGCGAAAAGAATGGCTCGGAGGCGGTGGGGGAGAGATGTGTCATTAAGATTTCGATCGTGTAGTCGATCCCACCGGATAGATCAAACTCGTTCGCCCCTTCAGACCGGCAAATCTCGACGGTCCTCAAGACAGCACTTGAGGTGGGTTTGGGTTTTTTTATATACAGCAACCAATGGTCACCATTGACTTTTCCGACGGCGTAGGCTGCACCGTCAGGAAAGATTGCGTCGAGATATCCGACCTCCGCCCCCCATTCCTTGTGCGGTCCCAGCTGTCGCTCGGGGAACATGAAAGATTTTCGGGAGTAGAAAAACTGATGGACGACTGGTAAATTTGCATGATCGCGGGCGATCTCGAGGATTCGAGGTAATCCGTAGAGGTTGAGCGTCGTTCCGCAGGTTTTTAGGATGAGACGATGGGGGGAAATGAAGAGCGACGATTCGCTGGTAATTGATAGGAAAGGTCACACGAGTAAAACGAGCAGGGTGTTAGACGTATGGCTGATCTGGAATCAAGAAAGGAGAAGTGACAGACCTGAGGAGATAGGCATCCATCTCTGAGCCTTCGATGACGGAAAGCACCTTGCACCCAACGATTTTGAGCATTTCCTCCCAGACCGCCCTATCGACCTTGCGCAGGCCGTGCTTGCCATCCTCCTTCGGCGACGCAGCACGCTCGACATCGGCAGGGGAAGGAAGAAACCAGATTTCGAGTAGTTTTTCCGCCCCCTCGAATTGAGAGGACTCGGACGCAGACATCATTGGCGGGTGCAAAAAAGACAAGCGACATCGGATCTGTATCCACCTTGTTTCGGCAACCGACTTCATCCCCGCACCGCCATGGTCAGACCTGGCCTGTTCAGGTTCCCCCTCCTCCGAACCGCCGCGATACGCTCAGTATTTCGGTTGAACCCCACTCCAACCCTCCCAGTGTCGTCCATCCGTACCGGCGCACTCAGGCCGACTGCCAGCGCAGGCTTCCGCTTCTTCCACCACTCACACCCACGTCTCTCCTCCAACTCGACTGAGCACGACCCCGAACAGGGCGGGTCAAAACTCACGTTCTCGCAACGCCTGAAACACTTGATCAAGTCGTACGGCTGGTATGCACTCGGCGTGTACCTCCTCATATCCACAATCGACTTCAGTGTGGCTTTTGCCGCTGTCAATCTGATTGGGGCCGAGCCCGTCTCACGTGTCGCTACTTCTGCAAAGGAGTCGGTATATGCGATATTCAACTCGCGACCACCGGAGCCAGGGAGGGAAGACATGGACAGGGCGGTCGGAAAATCCCCAACTGGTGGTCACGAAGGATTGTATGCGATGATCATGGTGGCGTACGCGGTCCACAAGACTCTCTTCTTGCCCATACGAGTGGGACTGACCGCTGCTTTCACTCCGAGGCTGGTCAACTGGCTGAGATCGCGCGGGTGGGCGGGTTCTCAGGGAACGAGGAGGGCTGCGGAGGAATTGAAACAACGGATCCGGAGAGATCGCGACTAGAGGATTGTGAGTTCAAACTACTCGCTCTGCTTTTCCATGCCCTGAGGGATTCGATTGTACAGGTTTCATTGGGGTGTTACAACTTCGTCACTGCCCTCGCTATGATATTCACTCAATACATTAATACACCGCCGCTTTTTTTAAGAGGGTGGAGCTTCGTCAGCTGCAAAGGACTTCGGTCAACTCTCGGTCTGATTTATCAACGAGTTCGTTTCCTACCTTGCAAAATCCCCTTCTTGACAAGGTCGTCGGCCGTCGGACGGCGTTGGAGTCCGTAGTCAATCTTGTCCTACAACAGCCTATAATTCACGGTCAAACCCTGAAACGGCCATCACATACCTCGAGCTGAGCACGCTGCAACTGTTCTTTCGCAGCCTGCAGAGCAGGGGCAACCTTGTCGTCTGGTTTCAAATCAGTTTCTGAGGTGACTGCAGGGTAGACAGATATATACGAACCTTTTAAGATGTTCCTTTCGACAAGATCTTGCTTCTCTGGCCGGTGGCCAATGGCCTTGTCCAACTTATCGACTGTATCCTGGTCAAGAGTCGACTTTCGAACTGGCTTTGGTTTTTCGGAGGTTGTGTCAGCTACCCGTCGATGAGGTCAGGTTAAGGTTACAAAGCGGTGCAAATATTGGCACAGACACATGATAGTCGAGATGAGATGAGTGAGTGCGGGCGAAGTGGATGGGAGATGAAGGCAGATAAAGGGATTTCGGTTGTGACATGTGATCAAGTGCTACTTCTATGGATCTCTAGACCACGAGCCAGAGTTCGTCGTCTGTCCTTCTCGTCTGTCGTTCCTCCTCTGCAATCAACGCGGCATTCTTCTTTACCCTTTCCCGTTTTTCTCTTCGGTACGCTTCCACTGATTCCCTCGCCTCCCTGATCTTATCTCGGATGCGGGCGACATCATGAGATACCTTCTGTTCGGCTCTTTCCAGAAGATCCAGAGTGTTGATGACTTCCCGGGGTGGTATTTTGTTGTAAGAACCGTATGATCCAGTAGAATGGTCGCCGGCGTAGTCTGAGTAAGAAGAGTCTGAAGAAAGGCTTGCAATCGCTGATAGGTTGTAGACGGCCGCCGATCTATCCTCGGTGGGAGTCGTCTGGTACTGGTGAATCTTATCCAGGGTCATAAGGAGAGCGGAGAGATAGTCAGATGCGGTTGGATTGTTGGCTAGGTAAACCTGGTAAAACCCAGAGCGGTCACAGAAGGTCACACATCACTCTTCCTCCCTCCGCGATGCACTCCGGAAACCTTCAAAGGGCTGTCCTTGGCTCTGGCCGACGACTGGTTTCAGGCACTACCCGACCGCTAGCGGGTCTAAGGTATGCCTCCACTGAGCACGGCCACGAACACCATGACGAGGATGCAGCCGAATACCCCAAAGAAGGTGGGGGCTACCACTAGAGATATTCTGTTTTTATACTCAGGTCTTGGTCTTGGATATCGCAGGCTTCGCGACATCAGCCATAGTCAAGGTTGTCGCGTTCGCTGGTGCTGTTGCTGCGTTTTATAAATACGCCCCGTCTGCGTCCGACGACAACATCATTACCCGGTACATCTCAAGCAATGCTACCCCTTCCGAAGTCTGGGAAAAGATCAACCTCAAGCACGCAGTCCTTGAGCAGCAACAAGCCGATGAAAGTCAGACCCTCTGGTCTGCTCAGAAACCACCGGTGCACCGGTTCCGTTATCCTCAGTGCGTACAGTTGTCGTCCCGTCTTTCCGAGCCAATGTTGATCCATTTTCTAATAAACTTTGGTAGGCAAATTGACCAGGCTTTCCCCCATAGACAACCGGTTGGTTCTAAGGTAGACTTGAGTGATCTGGTAGTAAAACAGGGATGAATTCGAATATTTTGCGCCTTTTCGAATACTATTGCAGCATACATCCTGAGCCGAATCACCAAATATGGGTATCGGCTGCTTAGTCAGCTACTGTTCGTTTCGCGTCGCGTTGTATCGGGTTTCCTTCCTCCCCCTCCTCCTTCCCTCTCCGCTCGTTCTCCTCCGTCCAGTCCTGGCCCGTAAGCTGCCTTCAATTTCACGGTCATTTATCGCCTCAATTTTTGACCATTTTCACCGCGATTTATTCTCCAGACCGGTAGTCGCCCAGGGCTACGCAGTGTTTAGCCATGAAACATATCACCGTATTTTCTTTGGCAACCCTCGTCGCCCTCTCTACCCTCGATGCCGTCCAGTGCGCACTCCCAAGAGTAGACTTTGACCGTATGGGAAAAGTCGGGCTCTTCGGTAACTTCGCAGGCCTCGACTGGTTCAACGAAACATCGTCATTATCCCTCGATCCTTCCTCCTCCTCCCTTCTCTCCCGCTCCTCCAACGGCTCGCTATCGCGCGTGGGCTCGACAAATACGGGAGGCTCGGTTTACGATGGATGCTCATTGAAGGACGTCTTCTACGTCGCCGGCCAGTTTTCGTCATTTGGAAGTATTCCCGCCCAAAACATCGTATCGTATACCCCCTCCTCCGGCAAGATATTCGCTCTGGGCTCTGGCGGACCTAACGGTGTCATTCGCTCGGTGTATTGCGACACTAGCAATAATCGGGTTTGGGTTGGAGGAGAGTTTTCGTCGCCGTCATCATTAGTCGCCGTTTGGAGCCCCTCATCGTCCTCCTGGTCTGCTCCACCGTTCGTTGGGCTGTCAGCGAACAACAACGGCCGGGTGCTCTCGATTTCCTCAAACTCGTCCGAGTCCAGCCTATTGTTCGCTGGATCTTTTGTCACGGGTTTCCGAGGAGGTGCTGTCAATGGCACAAATAACCCCAACGTCCCGTTCTCCTCTGGTGCTTCTCCGTTCTCTTCGTCACTCGTTCCTGTCCCCCTCGATAACGTGGAGGTTGATCCTGCTTCTTCCTCGTCTGACCCCGACTTCCGGGATATTCGCAATATCCTCTGTCCCACTGGAGATGATGGTCCTGGGCAGTCGTGGTTCGCCCTCGATGGCACCACCGCCGTTATCACTGTTCGAACCTTCAGCTCCCTTAATGCGGCTGGCCTTCGTTTGGGCAACACCTTCCTCAATGGTCGCGGGACAACGGCGTTTACGTGAGTTTTTTCACTTTTGTCTGCAGCTGAGCTTCATTTCTGACATAATTTCTGGACACCCAGCCTCACAACTATCCCAGATAACGCTGTACAGACGTTGACATACACCGACCCTTCGACTGGAAATAATCAGACTTGCACGGAAAACTGTCCGTTGCTCACAAATTCGTCCATATTATATCAAGATTTCCTATTCCAGGGGTCCCGTGCGATCACTGGCTTCCAGTTGAAGTTATCGCGGTGGAGCGGAGCTGGCCCCGGTTTACATATCCTCCAGTTGCTCTCTTCTGGTGCTTTTGCATCTGCAGTCGATGCTCAGAACACCAAATCGTGTTATGCCCCCGTCGCCTCTAACTCAACATTCACCGGAACCTGGACCCCCCAACGAGCCAACACAAATATCGCTGGAACCGTTCAGACCGTTCTCGTTTCCGATTTTCCCGTTGGAACTTCCCAGGCAAATGGCCCAACTTTCACCTGGATGCCATACGTTTCTGCTTCAGGTCAATACGATATCAACCTCCTCGTTCCCGGCTGCGACGAATTCCAGGACTGCGACCTCCGTACATCCGTGGATGTCACTGTTTTTCCGGGAGGGGATCAACAACCCTGGGTCACGACCGTTTCCCAACGCAATACGCAGGATACCGTGACAAATATCTACAGTGGTGTCGTGGTTCCTTCCTCGCCCTCTTTCGTTGCTACTGTCACGATGAGTCTGGCAAAGAACCCTGAAGGTTCTGGAAGCGGTGGTCGTTACAGGATTGTGGCAGATCGAGTCCAACTCGTCCTGAGGTCCCCAGACATCAGCGGAACTTCTCCTAATGGATCAGGTGGTGCAGGATCGAAGACCGGATTCGGTTTCCTCGAGTGGCCATTGTCCGCAAACTCGGTGCCGGGCGCTTCTGCTGGAATCTTACCCAACACCACTCAGACCCCCCTCGACATCGCCGGGTTTGATCTGTTCAATGCCCTCGGAGGATCCACCAATCTGCTCTCATCCGGAGCATTTGTCAACACTGTGGTTCAGCATCCCTCTGGCACTCTCTTCCTCGCTGGCCGATTCAGCTTAACTTCTGGTACCGCCTCCGGTGCCTCAAACATCGTCGCCTTTGGCGGTGGTGCACTCCACGTGTTGTCCAATAACGGCCTGAACGGAAACGTCTCCACACTCCTCCTCGTTGGAGACCGACTGTATGTTGGTGGTCACTTTACGGACACTACCACGGGCTCCACAAATGGTGCACTGTCTGGAGTCGCAGTTTATGATGTTGTGCAAGATCGGTGGACCGCTCTTGGTGGAGGCGTCGACGGGACCGTCAGTGGGCTGGGTTATACCGATGGACGCGTCCAAGTTGTTGGCAACTTCACGAGGGTTAGGAATGCGAGGGGTGATACTGAAGGTCTTCAAGTACATGGCCTCGCCAGCTGGATTGTCGAGACTGGTGGATGGGCGAATAGTGGTGGATACCTCGTTGGGTCCCTCGACGTCATCGTCAATGGAACGCAAAGCAAGGACATCCAAGACGTTCAATACATTGCTGGTCACATTTCATCTTCGCTTCGTTACGGTGCAAACGGATTCGCACTCCTCGCAACAGGTACAGATGGAGGCCTTCCGGAAGTCACAACCCTCAATACCACGTTGAATCCCGTTGGTTCCACCGACAGTTCCCCATCAAGGCGAAGCACCACCGTGGCCCAGAAGAGGAGTTTCATGCCATCTGTCACGTTGAAACACTTGTTCAAGAGGCAACAGTCTTCGACCCCCGCCCAGACTCCATCTCAATCCGGCAACTCCCCTGCGGTTTATGCGGGAGCGTTCTGGACAAACAGTACCTCGAAGCAGCAAATGGTCATCCTTGGCGGAAACTTCTCCTTACCTACGCTTGGTGGAGCCTCTGGCCTTGCTGCTTACAATCTCGAGACTGGAGTCCTCTCTGCTTTACCCGGGTCCAATGTTGTCGGAGTTGTCCGCACTCTCCTTGTTAATGGTGATACCTTGTATGTCGGCGGACAGTTCACGATCCAAGGCTCGAACCTCAACGGCTTCTCCATTTACGACCTCGTGGGCGGCCGATGGGCCTCTGACGGATTGCAGCCTTTGGTGACCTCCACTGGGACCGTCTCTGTCAGGTCTCTCACCCTGCCAGAGGCTAGGTCGGACACTTTAGTCGTCGCCGGCTTTTTCGAGAGTGCTGGGTCGTTCCCCTGTAGGGCTATTTGCGCACTGAATGTTAATTCGAAACAATGGACTTCTCTGGGAAATGGTTTTGGTGGTGGACAGGTTTCGACTGTTGTCTTAGCCGGGGTTCGTTCAAACCGTCTTGAGGCCTGTCTATTACTAACCCTGGTTTCCTCCAGGATAACCATGATTCTCTCGTTGCTTCTGGAGCCTTTTCGTTCCCTGACAACTCTCCTGCCAACGTCGCCTTATTCTCGTTTGGGAACAACACTTGGACAAAGTTGGGCAAAGACGGCGACCTTCCCGGGCCGGTCACCGCTCTTGAGGTCAACGCTGGAAACTCGAGCAGCATCTTCGCCGCTGGAAAATCTGTGGATGGAACCAAATCGTACTTGTCCTTCTGGAATGGGTTCACTTGGACTCTACTCCGTGAGTTTTCCCGTTCCCAAGTGCATGCATGCAATGAGCACTTACGATTTATTCTAGAGTCGGATTTCGGGAGTGATACGAACATTTCCCAGTTGACCATGGTTCCCGTCTTCGATGCTTACAAATCCAACGGACCGATCCAAAACGACAGGATGTTGTTATTGTCTGGTGCCTTGTCTAACTCCTCCTTCGGCGACGCCTCATCCGTCCTATTTGACGGACAGTCCTACATTCCTTACATCGTCTCTACCTCAGCTTCTGGATCGCCAGGCGCTGTATCCGGGCTCATCCATTCATTCACTTCATTCAGCTTCGCCCGCAGACGTAAGCCCGTTCTTCTCTCACCGGTAGCTGCGTCCCTAAATTGTAAATTTTACAGATTTCTTGGCTGTGGGTATCGTCATTCTCATCTCTATCGCTATTGCGGCCGGCGTGGTATTCCTCCTCGTGTTACTCGGGATCCTATGGACTTTGTTCTCTCGCAAGGAGCAACAATTCAAGGCAGTCGACCAAGATGAAGATATCGATTCCTTACATCAACGTCCCTCCTCTCTCCTTGCCCACGTTAACGCCGCAACAAGGACAACCATCCTTGGCGCCACGAGTCCGTTCAGCCAGAGTAACACTGAGAAGGAGGAAGAAGGTACCGGACAGGGGTCTGGTCACGATAACACTGACGTATTTGGACCGGATGCGAGCAACTACCTCCGCGCGGAGACACCGTCGGACTTGCTCGGGGCGAGCGGCGAGGTTGGAAGACCAGCTCATGCCAGGTACTCGTTTGAGGCCACAGGGGAGGGGGAATTACCCCTCACTGCAGGTATGGAGTTAGAGGTCTTGGACGATGCCGACCAAGCGTGCGTACTGTATTTGCTCCCCGCTTGATAAAGTGACTAACTTCCTTGTAGTTGGTGGCTCGTTAGGGATCCACGGACAAACCAAGAGGGTGTCGTGCCCGCGGCGTATTTGTACTGATCTAACTTTCTTCCTTTTCGTCATCCTTTTTCCCCTCTATGATCTTGTCTATCTGTTCGATGTGTTTTCCAGGACCTCTTTTATCCTTTACCCAACTCGTATTTGTCGCATTGCATTCTCCTGCTTGTTATACCCTATCCGTACCCCTTTCACTTCCATAGTCCCACCCCCCCCCCGATCCACGATCTATACACTCTGATATCGACCTTTTTTTTATTCCCACATAGTAGTTGGCATCACCCCATCCCCTTATTTATGGCAGGATGAGGAAATCAGTAATTGAATTCGGAGACCACGATAGTATATAGAAGTAATGTGTAAACGAAAGCCTCTTCGGCATGAGTGTCATTACTGGGTTGAAAGTTAGCGACGAGGGTGAAAGAGGCGAAATTAGTGGATATGCGCACCTGGAGGAGAGGATCGCGAAAGTGTTTCTGGTGGTTGTGAATGAATCCGACCTTGGTCTTGAATTGTTCACGACGGTTCTGGTCACGAAATTCACGAATATGTCGTCCAGCTTCTTTGGCCTCTCCCTTATTCTTGGCCTTGACGGTCATGGTGCCGCTACCAAAGGCGCCGTAACCACCCTTGACGGGAACGAGGGTGGAATTCTCCTTGTCCCCAATGAGTTTTCGGACGAGACCGATACCGGAGTTTGGATCCTCCACTCGACCTGGCAAAGGGTTGGCGAAGGATTGTTTGTAGTACCGTCTGAGGCTGCGGTGTCCGATCCTCGCGCCGGATGGTAGGACGAGTTCATAGACGGTGTCACCGTACGTGATTTGTGATCCGCTAGCCTCGTCGTCGTCCGACCCGTCTTCTGAATCCTCCGGTTCTGTGACGTTTTCTTCGACCACTACGTCAACTTCGCCATCCTCCCCATCGTCATCTACATCTTGCCATCCGTTGTCCTCAACGAGTTCCGCATTGGGTACGATGACCTTGACTCTCCTCCTCTTGGACAGTCCTTTCTTCCCTCCAGGTAAAGTAGGATACGAACTGGAAAAGTTGTAGAAATCCGATACGGCGAGCCGTTCGGTCTCGGTATCGTAGGCGATCTTGCAATGACCCTTGTCGAGCATATGTTTCCTCACTGCGTCGAGGGTTCGGAACTCCTTGCTCTTCCTGAGACAGAATATACAGGTATTTTCCACCGCGATTCGTTCACCGAGGAAGGACAGGAGACCAGAGAGGTCGGTGAGGTACTCCAGATCGGGAATGAAGAACGAGTGAGCGGAAGCCATGTGTGAGACGTTCTCGTCGATGGATTTGAAGGCGGGTACTGAACAGAAGAGACATTGTAGGGGAGATAACCGGGAACGAAGGGAAGCGATTCGGTCGTCGATGGATTGGGGTTTGAGTGTCTCTGCCTCCCTTTCTGGGTGTTGCTCTTCTGGAGCTGGTTGGGGGGAGGGTTCGACCGAAGCGGGAGGGCTTTCTGGAACATCTGTAGTTGCCTCGGCAAGGTCTTCAGTCCGGGGAACTGCTGGTTCAGCGTTCCGGCGGTCAGCGAGCTTTAACTCGGCCTCTCTGTGCTTCTTTGAATTTATGTGGGATCGGTAGGCGTTTTCCGTTGTGTACGTCTTCCTATGGTATACGAGGACGAGATCAAGATCAAAACCTTGGGATTTCGTCGTCGTGGTGCTTACTTGCAAACTTCGCAAACGGATCCCTTGACGGAGGCCATGATCGCAGTCTCAGCTTTCCTATCCAACACTTTCTCGTTGAAGATCTGTACAGAGACAGGGGGAAGCCCAGCGACCCGACGTTTCATGTTGTATCTGTGATGGTCAGAGCGATAATGCTCTCCTACAGGTCACAAACGACACATGAGTTCAAATTTTCTCGGATTAGATAAAACAACGGGAGACGTACGTTGATCCTCTGCAGAGTAGAAAGCAATCGAACATGATAAGCAGGTGAATAGGTTGCTCGTGTCATACGCTTGTTCTGACATGGTGGAGGTAGGTGTGGGAAGGGGAAATGGCGAATGAGTGGGTTGTGTATGCGCTTCGGGAGCGAGTGATTCGGTGATCGAGGAATTGGCTGAGAAAGCAATCCTTACTCATTCACCCTCCGCGGTTCACCACACCATCGACAGAACGAATCGAAAATTCAAGGGGATCAGGTGGAATGTCGGAAATGCAGGTGGCCAAAGGTCCCGCCACAGATCCATGGTGAACGAAACAACACGGATATACGGACAAAGAATTGACGCAGAATCTAGCATACACAGATATAGGAGAGCACTGGGACATTACAGACAAATACGATACCGACGTGGAATGACAGCAGATTTCAAGCCTTTGAGGCGCCCTGTGAGAGGAAGGAAGGTTGTTTGTCGGAAGACGCAGAAGCTCGGGAGCATATTAAGACTCACCGCGAGAGGGAGACCGAAACGCTCGGCGCGTTTCTTTCTTCGTTCTAGCTCTTCAGGATCAGTAGGTTCCTCTGGTGCTCCTCGCTTCCTCGCAGGTTGCTTTTTGGTTTCGACAATTCCGAAGCGCTCAGTCCTTGCCTTCAGTTTCGTGTCATCCTATAACATAGCATGAGCAGAACGTCAACGGTTGGGTCGGATGAACGCATACATCCGAAAGTTGCTGTTGGTTCTTGGACTTTTTATCTGTGGATTTGGGTTGTTTCGGTTCCACCAGTGGAATTCCGAACCGAGCGGCACGAGCCCTGCGTTTCTCTAGCTCAGGGTCTTCAGGGGAGGTGGCATCTGCAGGTTCCGTCGTGGAGATTGTCGTTGACGCAAGGTTTGGTGCAGGTGTCTGTTCCTGGAACTTTGGTTTAGCATGGCATAGTGGCGGATCACAGTTCGTCGTACCTGGGCCTTCTTGGGTGAAACCGGAGGGTTGGCGGATGGTTGAGCAGACGTGTCGGGTTTCGCGACGGATTTCGGCTTGGACAGTGCGTCTTGTTGTGGTGTAACCGCGTTGGGGTTGTGCAACGCGTTATACACATTGACAGCAGCAGGTTCTGCGAGGATTTTTGTAATGAGATCCGCCTTGGTTGCCTTTGGAGGCAGAGAGACGGAAGCCTTCTTGAGGATGTCTTTTAGGTCAGCGACCTTGAGGGCTTTCCTGACGCCTCGGATATGAGAGCGCACGACGTATGGTTTACGGTCAAAGACTCACAATTTGGACTCCATCGTTGACCGGTGACCCTTGGACTGAAGAACACAAGGGTGATGAAGCGTGACGGCAGGTGGGGTGTTACGGGTGACGTGACATAAGTGTGACTGGGATGGGGAGTGACTGGATGTCACATGTAGCCAATGGGATTGGACTGACTCCCCCAACCAATGAAAGCACGATGGACGGATTTCTAACCTCGGCTTATCACTCGTACAGTAGTAAGCTAGCCAACCACACTCGCTCATCCAACTCTCTCTCTGACCTTCCCTCAGCCGGCGAACAGCCCCCTTCATCGTCTTCCTACGATTACTACTCGCACGACCACCAGCAGCAACACCAACCCCCAACCCACCATCACCTCGACAACCCCCAGTCAAACGCCGCTTCTCCAGACCTCGCCGCCAGGTCCGTCGACCAGATATCCCAGGAAAACACCCTCGACGAGGAGCCTCTTTATGTCAACGCGAAGCAGTACTACCGGATTCTCAAGCGTCGCGTCGCAAGGGCCCGGTTAGATGAAGTCCATCGACTCTCCAAGCAAAGAAAGGTACATCTTCCCTTCTCTCAAAAATTTTATAACCCAGGGATTGACCCGTCCAAAGCCGTATCTTCATGAATCGCGTCACCAACACGCGATGAGGCGACCCCGTGGCCCTGGGGGTCGTTTTTTGACCGCGGAGGAGATCGCCGCCCAGAAGGCGAGCGCCTTGACAGCAGAATCTCCCACTGTAGAAGACGAGTCGTCCGTAACTCCGACTCCGACTTCCTCAAAAGGACCGGAAGCTTTTGTGGGACAATCGTTTGAGGTCGTTCCCCCTCTACAATCGCCTATGCCTCCGGTCCAAATTCAAAACCAGGCGCAAGCTCAAGCCCAGGCTCAAGCTCAAGCTTTACGTTTGTCCATCCCAACCCAGAACACCCCTTTCCAGGGACACCCACACTCCCACCCACATATTCCGACCCCATTCGATCAGCAAATGCATTCCGCCTCCCCGGCAGATTCCGTCATGCTCGATTACCAGTCGCTCTCCCACCCCGTAACACCACTTTCGGCTGCTCCGGCTTCTCATCTTCACCCCTCTTCTCCCTACCACGTCAACCCTCCGAACACGGTTACACAACACAGGCAGTCCTACCAACAACAGTCAGCCCAAACTTCTCAGCAACAACGACCTCAACAAAAAGATGTGCCGGCTACCAACCCTGATGGTACGATTGCAGGGCGGCATTACCCGTCCCGGATGCACCACGTTCCGCATCCGCATGCCCACTCGAGGGCTCGGCACATCAACTTTTCGGAGATGATCTACCAAGACGACCCCCGGAATCAAGACTTGCTTCAGTTCGGTGCTCAGGGTGGATCTGTTCCTTCTGCTTAACGTCGGTTCGGGTGTGGAATACAGTATGCAGGTTCTATGGCTCACTTCCCCTTGGTCGCTGTGTTATCGGATTACTACAGTTGGTTGCTCCTCACTTCTACCAGTCCCATCTCCCGTACTATGTACATGATCATATCGATTCAGCAGCTCTTTGGTTTACTCTAGATGTTTGAATCAGAGCATTTCTATTTCCATGTCGTCGTCGTCCTCGTTAGATACAAACTGGGGTTGCCCAGGAACTTGAACACAAAAAGGTGAAGAAGACACCGAAGGAGAGGGTGGAGGTGGTTTCAGTAGTGAACCATCCAGCATCCCTCCCTTGTGGTCGAAAGAGTCCCACATATCGTCCTCTGTAGGTGGAAGTGCGATCGTGGGCAAGGGTCGGAAGAGAACCAAGGCTTGGTTTGAGGACGCGTCTGCTCGGGGTGCGGGAGGATCCACGGTTTGGGTGAGTTTCTTGTTTATTGCATTCAGGAAGGCAGGTGAGATGGTGAACTCGGATTCCTGGTCGGCGGGTTTTGTTGCTGTCCGTGACTGGTGTTGGCCTTCGTCGTCTCCATCGTACTCGTCGTCATCCAGGCTGGTGATGATTATTCCTGTAATTCCGAATATCATCAGAAATCAACGCGATCGAGAGAGTGGGGGAGGCTGTGAAGAAACTCACTATCTTTCTCTGGCTCATACCACGTCGGAATGGACATTTGGACGTCGTCGACTTCGGGCGAGGGAGGTTCATCGACAGAACTCGACCGGAGCAGAGGTAAGATCGATCCATCGGAACACACCACGCTCGAACTCTGTCCAACGTTTCCTACGACGTTACTCCACATTCCATCGCCTCCCTCCTGCGTGTCCGGCTGTTGTTGTAGTTGGTGTTGGTGGTGGTGGTGGATGTTTAGAGGAGAAGCGACGACGGGTGCGGGTTGGATGGACAGTTCCGCGAATCCGCGTTCGAGATTCCGACTCTCGAAACTCCGGAACCGTTTCGTCGCCCTTCCGTTCGAGTTTGAACCTTGGTTCGGAGGTGACGTCTGCCCGACGCCATATGCGTTCGCGCCGAGGTCTCCGTACACCGTTCCTACGACTCCGAAGCCACCACCTCCACACCCGCCACTTGCGTCAGAAACGAAATCATCTGGGTGCTTTCGTTTGAGGGGTTGTGAGAACCATGGGTGACGAAGTGCCATGAGGAACGAAGCGCGTCGGGATTGTATAGAGGTGGGAGCCGGAGGGTGTTTTCTGCTTGTTACACGCTTCGAATGGTAGAAAAAAGAGGTGTTTTGAGTTTCCAGTTCCGCTTTAGCAGTCACCTTCTTGCATGTTCCCGATCCACTCGGCGTCGGGAATCAGTGGGCGCCAGAAAGTTCGAGCAACTTTCAGTCGACTCTTGACGCAACTCGAGCGCTCATGTGGTCATGTGGATTTCATTGGCACAAAGTCCCACAGCGGTGCTTTCCGTTTTCTTACATGATCATCTCAGGCTCACAAAGCTCAAGTGAGAGTTACAATCGACGTTGTTTTGTTACAAGAAACGGCGCTGTACATTGCGTGTTACATTGTGTACGGGAGTGCATTTACGACTTGTTCCAGTCTTGCTGAGCCTGTCCCTTGGTGTTGCGGGCGTTGCCTGAGAGGGAGAGCAAGGGGTTATTGGCATTCAGTCCATCCAATCAGACGAGGCGAGAGCAAAACGTACCGCCAACCTCTTGGGATTTGTCGCCGGTGACCGCTCCGCTGATCTGGTCCTTCTTTCCGACGAGGCGGTCCTTTGTGCCCTCGACGTAGCCTTGGCCGCGAGCTTCCGTGTGCTCGGCGTCACCCTCAGCACGGCGCTCCTGGCCGGAGCTCTTCCAGCTATCAGCACCTGTCACGTTGCCAATGGTCTCCTCGACCTTGCCCAAGGCGCCCTGCACGGTGCCGGATGTTTTGCTATATAAGCGGTCAGGTCGGGGACTTGGGGACACAGAGAGCAGGAGAGCGAACGGACCTTGGATCAGAGGTCATGTTTAGGATGATTTCGATTTGGTTTGGGGGTGTGGTGATTCGATGAGTGTGGGGGTTTTTGGTGAGGGAAGAAATCCCTGGAATCTTGCGAGCCTTTTAAAGTAACTGGAGGGTAGGGGTTGGAGCCTCTGACGTATGGATTGCGAATGGCTCCTCGGAACTGCCGCAGCCCCTCTCCAATCCCGACACCCCTTTGTGGGGAATGCGATGCTCCCGGCGGTCTAATTTCTCAAGCACCCCTAACGTGCTGGTCCTCTCACTGCGATGTGACGCTCGAAGGCACACGCATGGTTGATTGTCCAGGTAATCCGAAGAGAGTTATTCGCGCAGACCCCCAGTACAGTACCAGACGGAATATGAACCCGTGAGACATAGTGAATGATCCACGTCTTCATTGTCGATGGCAAGAATGGAGTGACATCATCAACATCGCCCTGATCGGTCCCCCGTCATTCCATAATGCTTGACATCAACCCCTCGCCGTCACCGGTGGCGCCCCACTCATCTTTGGATCGAACAAAAAAGGCGGGTGTTGGTGCGATCTGGGGGGAAGGGGTATCTTCACGGCATTGACGCTTTCACGCGCACGTCATCTCATCTCACATAGTTGCAAAACTTACCCCCGATGACCTAATAAGTTGTGATTTCGTGGAACAAACGAGGCCGCATATCCTCCACCGCCGCATCGGTCCTGCAGGCGCGTCAGGTGCCTCCTGTTGTACGTACGCCCCCCGGCGTATACTTCACTCGACTGGCATCATGTGTCGGCTCTTGCACCACCTTTCGTACCGCGCAACCATCTGTATGGGTGGGAACATCAGAAAATTTTAATCCAGGTCTCCAAAGTAGGCCAGGACCTATATCATATGGCCCGACCCAACAAACTTGCGTGGGCGGAGAGTGGAAATAAAAGGGACGGGTTTGCTAGTGTGAAACGTACACAACTGCAGCAGATGAGTCCCAGGTGCATCACAACGTAATCCGGCCACTCCCAAAAGCACGAGTAACGATCCGCGCAATGGTCGTAGTTTTATAGCAAGTATACTACCCAATGGAGTCCCTCTCAAACTGGTGGATTCCCTTGTCCAAACCCCTCGATACTATGAAAACGAAGTACAACAATTATCCGAAATAACGTATGTTTCTACGACACAGCAAGGTTGGCATGTAATGAAAAGGCGGTACGCAATCGTGAGCCAACAAGTTAAAAAAAGGTGAGGAACAATGAGCGTGATAGGATCTCAGGCACGAACGACCAAGTAAGCCAGGAGATAAGGAACATCTACGTGTTAAACAACTCTACAGAAGAGAAAGGCAACCTCAGCGCCCATAGATAATGATCAGTAATCTCTACAAGTGGAACGGATGTGATGTGGATGGAGAACGATGCCAGGTCGGCGAAGGCGGGTCCAGTAGCGGGAAATCTACATTTAGGTCACCTTTTTAGACCCCCAGCATACCCCTTAAAGGGATCATGTCCTTCACGAATGAGATGCTCGCCCAGATGGCATGGATAAACATCCAGAAGAACCCGAGAAAGAGAATGGGTATCCAGAATATGATTAGCATCCGGTCGTCTGCAGAAAGTTGAGAAAAAGTTCCTGATTCCGTTCACGTAAAACTGAAAACTCACGCTTCTTCTGCATCTTGGTGGCTTTCGTAGCTGCGCGCCGGTAACCATAGGAATTGACCTCCTCTTCCGGAGGAGCGGGACCGTCTGGATAATGCACCTGCCTCCTCCCGACAACTGGCGTGCCAACCTGTGACCCAGCCTGTTCCTTGTTCTCTCCGTCAAGATTGGAGCTCGTAGCATCTTGTTCGTGGTCGATGGTCTCTCTCTCCACGTATGGGGGAGGTGGCGCTGTGTTGGCGTTCAGACCAGTCATACCCGACGTCAACACCAGCTTCTCCCAAATCGACTTCAGCTGCGGGGCTGGTCCCTTCAACTCTCCAGGGCCGGCCGCGCCGTCCTCACGTCTGGCACCATCGCTCCATAACCAAGCTGGAATCGGCACAAAGACGGGGAAAACTGCGGGGACTTGTTGCAGGGCACCCATGCCTGGGAGTTGTATGTGCTTGAGATCGTGCACTTGTTGGGCGACATTTGGAATGATCCCTTGCGGATGTTGTAGTTGTGTCAGAGTGCGGTAAATGAGGTCGATAATCGTGGCGGTGGCTTTATCTGCAAATGGTCCACCCAAATACTTTCCATCCTTGTTTTTAGCATCTGCCTTGATCTTCATATCCTTCGGTTCTTTTGGGGTGGGGGGATCGTCTGCCTCGGACTCCTGGCGAGTCATCGGTGATGGAAGTGTAAGCCCGGACAACGGCGTCGGGTTTCCGTCCCTAACAAACGACTTCCGATGCAGTCTCTTCGCCGAACAGGGATTCTTGGTCCTCGGTTTATCTTCTTCATCTTCCGCATCGCCCCACGTAGCTTCATCGTCGCTGCTTCCCTCCGAATCGTGTACAGGGAGGTTGTCACCTGGCAACAAACTCTCGAAGAAGCCGTCGGGTGCCACCTCGGCAGGAGTCTTGCCCAAGACGTTGACAATCTCCATATCAGCACCTGCAATAAGCAGAAGTCTCGCACACTCCTTTGACCCACTGAGAGTGGCGAAATGGAGGGCCGTACATCCGTTTCGGTCTCGGGTGTCCATGTCAATTCCACGTGTGACCAGGAACGAAGCGAGGTCTGGGTAATCGAGGAAACAGGCAAGGTGCAATAAAGTCTGACCGCTGTTCGTTTGGTGCGAGATAACGGATGCGGTTGAGCGGGAGGTGCTATCACCAAGGTCGACGTCAAGCATCATCAGGAAGTCCAAAACCAGCTTTTGGAACTGTTCTCCGTCTCCACCACGAGCGAACAAGAGCGGGCGAAGCGACGAGACAGCAGTGGAAAGTTGATATTGCATTCCACCGTCACCCCCCTGAGGTTGCTGTGTCGACGTTGAGGAGTTTCCGTCACCCCCGGCCGTACCAATGATGCGCATTGCAACACTTCGTGGGTCTTCCAGTTTCCCGTTGAGCTTCATCCCGACAACTTGCAAGGCCAACTCCATACTACAATGGGAAACCAGTCAGCTCGTGATAGTGATAGCACGTCTCAGGGCAGAACATACAGTCCTCGGTCAGACTCGTCCGTATACGTGAACAAGCACGGTGGGGTCCCATCGTCCTGGACGTCGATCCCGTCAAACCAAACGGCAACAACACCCGGGCTAGCACGCGCGGGTAGGACGCAAACCAGAGTGTTGTCACTCCATCTCTGGGTAGAACTCGCTATCGTTTCACCAAACACGCAGCTAAGTGGAAGATGCGCATGGAAATTAGCACCGAGGACCGTAACCTCAGTGCCTCCATGAGTAGGACCGGCGGATGGAATGAGACGATGGATTTTGGGCAGTTGGAAGGGTGGAATAGCGGGAGGGGGGTCAAAGCTGAAAAACATAGCAGGCTGAGGTTGGGGCTGTTGTACAACAGCAACGGCATGGGCAAGCTCCGGGGAAGTTGTTGGATCCGAGGGGCTAGGAATCGAGGAGACAGCCTGCGAGAACTCGAGGGAATCCAAGGTTTGGTTCAGAGCTTGGTTGAAATCCGACACAGTGATTTCAGACTGTCCGTAAATTCCGGAGATAAAGTCTGTGGGAGAGGCGAGAGAATCGAAAGGAGGCTTTGGTGATGAGAGAGTGCTCGATAGTGCCGGCGTCGTCGGTTGGGTGGCAACGACAGGTGAGGAAGCTCTCGTAGGCAGAACGGAACTCATTGCGGATGGAGAAGAAGTTTCGACTTTGGTATCTTTCAGAGATTTTCTGCGGGTTGATGGGTCGTATGGTTTGGCACGCTTCTTAGTCGTGATCGACTTCTGTGCTGACTTGCGGGGTACATCGACGGGTGAACCGTTCCAATCGGGAGTGGAAGTGGAAGAGTTAAGGGAGTGAGGTAATGGCTGCGACTTGTGCACACTCTTGTGATCGTCGGTGATCATGATTGGAGGGGTCGAACCGGAGCCGACCACCCGCCCCTTATGGTCCACCATCTTGAAATGGACATTAAAACCAAACTTTTCGCGGTGATGCCTGCAATAGCACGTGATGCGCATGGGGAGGACCACAGACCCGGTGGAGAAGTCAAGTTCGCCTGGACAGTTGAATTGGAGCAGACTGAGCGAGGGATCAGGTCGTTCAGAAGAGGGTTCCTCTGTATCTGCCTTGGCCTTTGATGTGACCTTACGGGCTGCACGTTTTGCCTGATACATCGATCAGCGCCAAGATCTGGGACGGACGAGAATTGTACGGTACCTCCCGAGATTGGCAACTGGAGCAAACTGTGACCCGCATGTGCGGTGGTGAAGAACACGTGACTTCCGCTGTCAATTGCAGAGTCTCCTGGGGCGCAGCATCTTGGGACGAAAAAAGAAATGAGCGAATGAATGAGAGATTGTTATTGGGGCGGGTCGATCGCACCGATCTTGCCCTCCTTTCGTGTCCGGCGCTTGGTGGATGTATTCGGAGGTAGTTTCAAGCATTTCCAACTGCCCACCCGGTCGTACTTGAGGAAGGGGCCCTTTGATGAACTTGCGTGGGCGAGGTCTACCGTTATCCTGACTTGGGTCTCGACTCGGGACTTGGTGCCGGTTTCTGGAATACTTGGGAAAACAATCGGCAGACTAGTGTAATTGATGACGTGGGTTATGCAGTCACCGGAAGAGATAACAGCAACTCACTCGGAGCAGGTATCTTGGGGTGGAAAAACTACATTATGAACTACATTCGCAGCGTGCTGGACCGGATGAGGAGGAGGGGCAGGTTTGGTTGAAAGGACGTTGATGGTTTCTGGTGTGATAATTTTGGCTAGTTGCTCCATATCAAGCGGTGAATGGTTGAGGAACGTATCCTCCGTGAGTGCATAGATAGAGGGATGCTCGGGTGCGAAAGAGCTGGGTAGAGGTGGTCAATGTTGAAGCGCAGTCTAAGATATGGTGTTAGTCACCTGTCGGGGACTGTTGCTCGAATGAGGTCGTCAAAATGAATACCTCCCTCGCCGTCGTTCTAAGGTGGGCAGAGAACGATGAGACAAATTAAGGCTGGGATTAAGCAAGGGCTCACCATATTCGGCGGAACCGTGCTACACCAGGACTTGAGAGACATTTGGGTGTCGGGGACTTCCGAGGTGTCTGGCGTCGCTGGGGATGGCGACCGCGAACAGGCGGTGACGGAGGAGGAGGACATGATAACCCTGTCCAATGGGAAAGGAGGGTAAGATATGGATTGTGTCCCTAGAACCTAGCGCGACACAATTACCAATCCGATTCCAGAGGGTCCACCGGTCCGGACTGAAAACAAGTGGCGGATTCCTGGAGAATTCTCCGATAGTAAGTTGTGCCGTAGGTTATCGGGTGTGTGTCGTCGTCGTCGTTGTCGTCGTCGTCTCTGCTGGATTTGCGTCGGTGGTAATTGGTCGAGGGAGAAAATGAGGTCTGGCTTCCACGTGCATCAGTACCAGTCCCTACCCTGCACACCAGCCACCATGAAACGAGTGGCGGATTCGCAGCTCACCAAAGACACCGACGACGGTGACAATGGTCCAGAGGTAAACGGTCGATGGTGTATGCGTGTTATCTAAAATTTACCTCGCCTTATTCTCCCAGGAGGTCGGCGTTGGCTTCAAGAAGGCTTCAGACTCCGAACTCGCGAACAGGAGGTGTGCACGTCTCTTGCCTAAAACTTCAGTTCCTAACTGACTATCGCGATTTTATTCCAGAGTAAAAGCCCTGCCGAAACGTGCGTCGCTTGGTGGGAGCGCGATTCCTCAGTCCGCAAATTCCGAACCAACGGTGCGTACTCAAGGCCAACGCGACCTTGCATCGTGTTCCTCACTTTCGACAGCCCCCTAGCAAACCCAAGTTTGCCACATTCACCGGCTTTGGGTCCTCAGCGACCAATTCGAACGCGTTCACCTTCAACGCACCCACTCATCCCCCATCAGATGGTCAGACCAAGCCAGCAGCACCCTCGTTTCCATCAAACTTTTCACCCGCGCCACCACCCCCAACCTTTGCCCCAGGCGCCTCCAATGCCCAGAAGTTCACCTCATTCGTCAATTCAAGTATTGATGGGGTTCCCAAACACCCTTTACCAACTTCGGTTACTCAAACACGTGAGGAGGAGGACTACAACGCCGCATACTCGTTCTATAAAAGCATCCGTGGTTTGAACCGTTCAATCGTAACCTTCATCACGAATGCTGTCAAGGATGACCCCTTCGTCGACCTCTCCCAGGTCTTTGATCAATACGCTGCTAAGCGGCGTGCCATCCAATCGGTGTGGGATAAACAACTCACTGGTTCTTTAGGCAACTCGCCCAAAAATACGCTCCCACTTGGACCAGATCCTGGGCCTTCTATTCTGTTCAGTGCACCAAGCTTGTCAAGTACACCTGCATCTACTGCCACATCTGCCCCCAAGTTATCCACGCCAATACCTCCTAGTGCTTCAGGGTCGAAGCCCTTATCGAGTTCGAGCACACCCTCCTTAGATTCGAAACCCAGCGGTTTCATGCCCCTAACAGCCACGGATAGCTCGAAGCCGTCCACCGGGTTTACGTTCCCTTCAACTCCAGCCCAAACCTCTGAAACCTCTGGCGGCCCTCCTGCCCCAACATTCGGTTTCGATGGTAATACCAGCTTCGATAGCAAGACCTCTTCAACTATCCCGAACTTCTTCGCCTCTTCCCTCGCGAAGAAAACTACGGATGAACCACCAAAGGATGGCCTTAAGCCAGCTTCGTTTTTCGGAAACCTGAGCTCCAGCTCGACGACTTCTGGATCCCTCTTTGGAGGATCTTCCTCTTCCACTCTAAGTAGCCTGTTTGGCGGGTCGTCGACTGCTTCCGTATCTGGGCTCAAGGATGACAGGGAGAAAGACAAGATCACTACGCCTTCTATCTTTGGATTTTCAAGCACTTCCGAAAAGCCTGGCACGGCTAGCACATTCGGTGGATTCGGAAGCACCAGCACAGAAAAGGTGGCTAGCCCATTTGGCGGGTTTGGAGCCTCCACATCCTCCTCCACAACCAGCCCCTTTGGGGGTACCAGCTCCGACAAAGACAAACCCACTCCATCTCCATTCGGGTTCCCATCCACAGGGACGAAGTTCACTTTCGGAGCGTCCTCAACCACAACTACCACTGGAACTTCAGGAGGTAGCATCGGCAACCCAGTCGGTTTCACCTTCGGTAGCCCACCTAAGACCCCTCCCGTAACTACGCCCTCAGAATCGACGGAAAAGAAGTCATTCACGTTCACTCCGATCGGTACAGGCTCTGTGTTCAGCTCTACCCCAACGTCTACTCCCAGCGACGTAGGGGATGGCGGTGGCGAAGTCGTGGATCACAAGAAGATTCTGGAGGGTGGTTCCGTGCATGATCAAGAAGGGGAAGGCGAGGAAGGGGAGGAAACTACGTATAGTGTCAAAACGAAGGTATACTCCCTGGTCAAGGAGGAAGGCGTCTGGAAAGAACTTGGACTTGGTCTGCTAAAGGTCAAGAAACATAAAGAAACTGGAGCCCAACGACTACTGTTGAGAAATAGCAGCACTGGAAAGATCGCGATTGTAAGTCACTTCCGCCAGCTCCGTCTCCACCTGCACGTGGATGACTCACGTTTTTCCGTAGAACTTCCGGACTCACACGGCGATGAAACCCTCTGTCACGAAGCAAGTCGTTTCTCTGATGGGACATGATGATAAGGGCAACGGTGTCCCATTTAGGCTTAGGGTTAAGACCGAGCAGGCCGCTCAAGAGTTAAAGAGTGTGTTGGACAAGGAAACCCCGTCATAGGTGATACTTGCCATAGCGCTCATGTCTTAGACACCTTGCAAGGACTTGTGTTTTAGCTACAGTCACATACATGGTAAAGTATTCACGGTGATTCTCATTTCTTGTGCTATCGATTATCGATCCCCGACCCTCGCATCGTTCGAAATTTAAGTTAGGTAGTGAATGTCACGGATTGAACCGAACGGCCGGTTTGAATGAACTGAAATCATCCATCTAAGAGCCGATATCATTTGCATCGATACTCGTGGTGTACGGGCATAGCTTGTAGTATAAGAGTGGGAGCGATAAATACAGTCACAATACCAAGCGCACTCCCAAGGAAACGTAAAATACCACTTCCAATGACACCCCTCGTACCCTCATCAATTCTTGGGGCTCGTATATACCTCCAGAACCCCCAAACTCCCAACCTGCGCGTTAGTCCACGCCTGCCCTTTCAAGAAGAACAACGCTTGTGTTGCAACGGACCAGTACTCAGTAATACCCCCAGCGGAATCAGTTATTGCGCCCAGGCTGACCAAGGAAGCAGGGTTGAAGGTGTACGGCTTGTTCTCTGTGGCATTGCACCCGGCAAACGTGACTGTATAGTTATGGGAAGTTGAAGTGACGATAGAAGAGATATTGAGGATCGAGGGTTCGTTGGTGACCTGATACTTGAGGGTGATTTCCGAGAGGTCGACAGCTCCGTACACAAACTGGGCGGCGGTTGTTTCTGGGCGGACGGGCCTGTGAGTCCAATGAACCCGTGAGATAGTGATCATCGCATACCTTTACCCTTCTTAGACTCAGCAGTGTACCAGTTCAAAGTGCTGGGCCCGACGAAAGTTGATACGCGTGTGTAGGTCGACAACAAGCTCTGGACAGACGCTTTTGCATACGCGTGTTTCAATGTCGAAACTTGGAGCGAGGCCCAGGACTGTCCATTTGGCAGAGTGACCGTGCCGTTGGTATGTCCGCGATAAATCGGGTGCGAAACGTGATACCCGGGTACCAATAAACCAGCCTCGCCGTCGAGAGTCGGCTCAAACGGAACAGATGGGGTTACCCTGACAGAATTGGGTTCGTCAGCACAAGCATTCCGAGATGGGAACGGGGCGGATGACGTCACTCACGGGTCAATTATAGCATTTATCTTGAGCCCTTCAATAGCCACGGACACACTCCAAAGCCCAAACGGACCCAGCGACCCATCAAACGACAGACGATTCTCTCCGATCGAAATCGACAAGGAAGTGTCTCCAACGATGGTGGCCTCGAGGGAACCCTTAAGGTCCGCTTTGAAACCAGTCTTCCCGTAGAAAATGGAAAAAGTGGCAGCCTTGGGGTCGGAGGCCTTAGCCGCCGGGTCACCACTTGTCCACCGCATGTGAAACATGGATTGATTTAGCTGATCGGGATAAATCAAAGTCCATTCCTCCCACCCATGACCCCCTTTGACTTGGGGAATGTAGGAAGAGAAATGGGGTTCGTTGCTCGTCGGCGCGGGGGCTGCCTCTCCGGAACAATTGTGGATGGATGTGGCAGGGACGACTGCGGATGAGACCAAGAGGGGTGGAAGGAGCGCGAGGAGTCCAATAAAGAGAGCGTTGAAAACCATGGCTCGTGGCGAGGAAAAATAGTAGGTGTGAGAGAATGTGGGTGTCTCCAAGAGGAGGGATGAAGGAAGTCCGTTCGACCCAGAGAGGTTTATATCGAAACGTCTGGCCAGGTATGTCCGGCTCCTGCCCTCGGCGCGCTAGTGTCAACGAATCCAAGACCCATGACAGGTGAGAAGGATCACCCTACACGTCGTCCCACGAGTGCCAACAGAGGCAGGGAGACAGACTCAACCCGATGGTAAGCGGGGACCCAAATAGGCCACGACAAAAAAATCACCCGAAAGGATCGTTACCCTGGTCGGCGCTACAACTAGAGCCTGGAGAACGCGGTACCTGCTGTAGGGGTTTTGGTGTCCATGGCATGATTTGCGACGGTCTCCGCTACAAACGACGGCCAAGTGGAGCGAGTGACGACGGAATTCCAGAAGCAATTCATTACGGGATTCTGGTCGCGAACCAGGAAGGGAACACTTTCGTAAGCTTCGAACACACGTAGCAGCGCCATTGTCTTTTCTGGGGGTTCGGGTTCTCAGAAGAACGTCCAAAAGGCTGGCGCAAATCCGAATCCGAAGTCGAAGATCGTTTCCGTGGAACCCGCCCATCTCTTATCCCAAGAAGTGATCGGTGGTATTATTCCTCGCCTCCATTCCTACAGCGGGGACGTCATGCGTTCGCAGAGATTTGCTGATCATCCGAAGGTCGGCGTATTCCATGGGACGCCCGCTCCCCTCCGGGGGGCGGTGAACTTTGTGCAAACTCCGGACAGGTGAATGGGTGCTGGCGTCCACGAGGGGGCAATCGTATTCGGGAGACAAACAAAGGTTCCTCTTTATACTGAAGTAACTGAAGCTGATCGACCAAACTTATCGACCAAACTTTTTCTTCTCGATGTATCGAGCAATGGGGTAGACAATGCCAGAAAATGCAGCAGCCAGCTCAAACCCAATATCCCCTCCAAACTTTGGTTCGATCTTCCTGGCCAATGCGCCAATGTACCACACTTGTGACATTCCTAATACAGCCCCGGCCACTGAAACGAATGAACGGTCAGGGCGGTAAGGCGGCGCATTCGTCATCAGAACTCACCCCCAGCGCCTAAAGCAACAAACGCCGCGATGCCAACTGGAAGGGACTTCCAGTCTGCTATCCTGTCAGGCTCATAGTTCGCCCACTTTCCACGACGGAAGATCAAGTGCTCCTCGATTATAATCGTGGCGTAAATGGCCAGCCAGTAGCTGAGCAAGACCAATAACGTGTCCAGCCAACTCTCGAAGTGGTCAACGCCAGCAATCCCGAGTATGACATAGACGATACTTCCGACGACGGATATGAACGGCCGAGGGATGGCTTGAAACCAGGGGTGGAGGGCCTGTGTAGTGAGAGCGAGGGAGTACATGTTCGGGATATTATTTGCGACGATCCCGAAAGCGAGGATTACGAGGCAGATTTGACCAAATACACCAGCTGGGTCGAGAGCTGCACTGAGGAGTCCACCAACGGAATCCCTCTCATAGCGTTCCGCAAATCGTGATGCTGAACTATGGAGAGTTGTCATCATAGCTGCTCCGAGCGTCTCTAGGAGTATCATTGGCTACTCCGGCATTAGAGACTTGACAAGTTCGTTATCCGGAGAGGATGCTTACGATGTTCAACCCAACGTACGTCCAAATGAAGACCCGAACAGATGAGACACTTGAAGAGAGTAAGTTGCGTGGTCAACCCTGTCTCCTGAGATGGCACTTACTCCTCGGGGAAGTTAACGGTATAATCCGCCGCAAGCGAACTCCACCCCAACCCAAATCCGACGACCGCAGAACCAAAGCTCAAAACACTTGCAGCCGTGACGTTACTCGGAGCATCCCCCCAAGAACCAGTGTCGAAGTACTTGGCGGACAATCCCAGGACGATGAAGAGTATAATCGCCATGGGGATCCATGAGTACCTCTCGTATGCGTACACATATCGGTACCCTACGAAACTTGGGATAAGGGTCAAAATGGCAATTATCACAATCGCGGCCGCGCTGGGGATTCTCGTTTGATTGCCCTCGCTCACTGCTCTGAGAGTCAAAGCGCCGGTGATGCAATTGATCGTGCTCCATCCAACACACGCGATCGCGTTCAGGATGATTGGGAAGCAATTTGGGAAGTAGAGAGAGAACGAGAACCGGGAAAGCGTCAGTTGGCGAAGGCCGAGCTTTGGACCGAATGTGGAGAAGTAGGCGACGGGGAGAGTAGAGAGAAGGTTGAAGAAGATGATGGTGAGGACTGCGGGTCGGAATTCGAGACCGAATACGGAAGCACCGAGAGTCCCGAGCGCGACGGACGATGTCGTGGTGTTGGCGGCAAGCCACATCCACATGCAGTCGGACAAGCGTTGTGTGTGGTTCCGCTCATCGGGGAGGACTCGTTCGATCCCACGGGATTCGACACCGTCCAGTCGATCAATGATTCTCCACAACTATGAGGGGGATCAGAAGCCACACGAATTCCAGGATGAAGGAAAACATGCCTTCCCAAGGACTCCCCTGTTTCTTGAAACACCATCCACGTAATGGAGTGGTCCACGATTTTCAGCCACATCCACGGAGGCTTTCTCGTGGTCAGGAGACTTCTCGATGTCTGTCGTGTGATCAGTCATCGTTGCGCAAATACCCGATTGAGCTGCCAGGCAAGGGGAAAACGGGAGGGGGAGGGTTGGACGGGGCGAAAGGGAGCCCAGATCAGCTATCGAACAAATATATCGGTCTTCCCTGGGAGGTGTTTGGTATCGTGCCTGGCTCTATGGTCGGGAACCGGAACAGTTGTAGCGCGTGCGCCGTTGAAGAGAGGGATATGGTGATCAGTTCCCCCGTGCGTCTGCAGCAGGAGATTGGTACGGTTCTCTTCATTTCCAGGGAGATAGGCTTCCGATAATAGTCATCCTTATCTTGAGCGACCGGGTAAATATACCAGTGGTTCGGCTCTAACATCTTTCCAGATGGAAAAGTCCCGCATCGACGGACTCCGATTAGCGTTGCTACGCAGTGGCAAGAATACCCACCCCTGATCAAAAACCACAACAACGGGTTCCAGGTGATGCTGCTCCCAGAAACCGGTCCAATCGCGACACAACCAACGAAAGAACCATTGGCCAAGGATCTGGTGAAAATGAAGGCTGCGATCCAGCAGGCCAGACTCGGCTTCGAGGAGGGTGGAATACCAATCGGCGGGGCTCTTGTGAATGAATTCCGAACGCCTGTGCACATTGGAGTTATCTGAAGCTTATCGTTAAACTTTGATCGTATTCTTCTAGTTCACCGGTGGCGGAAACCTGCTGGGAGTAGGAAGGAACAAGAGGATTCAAGAAGGGAGTCCGACCAAGCATGGAGAGATCGACTGTCTGGAAAACATTGGGGTAAGTGTTCACCCACGACGATCTGGAAATGCATTTATCGTGAGCTATCGTAGCGGTTGCCGGCCTCGGTGTACAGGGACTGCACGTGAGCTTAAATCCACTGCCATGGGCTCTGGCGTCCGACAGAGGAATGAGACTCGACATCGTGCGCAGGATGTACACAACCCTCTCTCCCTGCACGATGTGTTCTGGTGCCAGTACGCCATCGTGTCACCCTTGCGCCTATACAATTCACTGAATTTATCTTGACAAGTCATCCTATTTGGCATCCGGCGCGTTGTGATAGGCGAAAACGCGACCTTCGTCGGTAAGTCCCATTGTCGACGCGTTCACAGTCTGATCTTCAACCTTGCAATTTACATCACGCTCCCCCTCGTACGCAGGTGGTGAAGACTTCCTCATCTCACGTGGCGTTGAGATCGTCAACCTAGATTCAACGGAATGCAAAGATCTCATGACCCAATTCATCCAAGCGAATCCAGAGGTTTGGAATGAGGATATCGGGGAAGAGTAAACGTTAACCTTGGAGGACGGGCGACCGAAGCGACTCATAAGTTCCATCCCACCGCTGGAAGCGGGGGGGGGGGGGGCAAGG
>Ga0307514_10000471_pt1 | contig 84629 bp, 83 predicted proteins | sample 16_EM_MG_FD_203088 | JGI IMG/M metagenome (GOLD analysis project Ga0307514, IMG submission 203088) | Populus trichocarpa ectomycorrhiza microbial communities from riparian zone in the Pacific Northwest, United States - 16_EM | ecosystem: Host-associated > Plants > Roots > Unclassified | place... | reverse complement strand
TGTACTCAGGTGTTTCTTTTCTTCTTCTTTGCCATGTGGAGTAACTCTCTTTCAAGTTTGGTGATGATAGGATGCTTGATGGTGGTGAAATCGATAGAATTGTCTTCTTCGCGCGTGTCCGCTCAGTTGGCCGACTTCCCTGCAATGGCCGACTTCCGGGTAACTTACGTTAAGAGCCAGTAATTAATTGCTGGTAAAGTAAAGTTAGTGTTGTACGGTGTCCGGTGTCCTGTGTCCTCTGTGCTGAATCTCTCTATTGACCTAAAACTCACTGACTCTCGCTAAGTCTAATTGACACGTACACAAGAACTAAAGTGCATGCGGCTCTGCCGCGCTCAACCCACGTGATGACCGCACTCAAATCCGTCCCCACAGTTAGCTGAGTAAAATAATTACAGATGAAGTCAGCAAAACCCGCAAGCCAACAATTTTCCACTATACAAAGCTCTTTGTGTTAAAATTATATTGCTACTTGAAACTAGCTGAAGCTAACTTCTACAAAGATGAAAAACTTCATATGCACTAAAGGGTTAGAAATTATATATAAGCCAAGCCAAGCCAAGCCAAGCTAACGGACTGTAAGAGATATAATCAAAGCTAAGTATTTTTTAAAATTTTTATTTGTATATTTTTATTTGTCCCATTCATGGAACCGCCCTGTCCATAGATGGTATTGCCAGTACATAGATAGGCGGCTACCGCGAATGAGTCACAACAATGCCCTTCCATAAATAAACCGATTTATACTGAGACATGCCCGGATGATCGTAGAAGGTGACAGAAAACACTCACCAAGCAAGGAATATAAGTATTGACTTTTCTACTGATAATAAGCATAACATCACGATTGACAAGCAGAAAGCCGCATTCACCAGATGACAATAAGGTGAAACTCGAAAGCAACACACCAGAGATTATGGGGGAACAACCCTCCTCCAGAAGAACATAACACGGACAAACCGAGTAAGAGAACTGAATTGTAAGTATTGATGTTGCAAGAGGCAGGCGGTCTTCAATTTAATCTACCCACTCCATATGTGGCGCAGTACTGGTCATAATATCGCGTTAAGTAGGAAGAACGGGCGGGAGTGGGGGAAATTGAAAGGCGTCACAAAAGGTAGATAGCTATCTCTTGTGTCTCCAATCAAGGGCAAGCACCAATGCCGTTTTTCCACAGTTATTCCCCGAATCCACATCAACATTTCGTGTTCTAGTATGACTTGCACTACATCCTTGTGTCCACCACTAGCTACCAAGGACAATGCTGTTTCCCTGAGTTATTCTTCGAGTTGACATCAATATCATCGCGCCTAAATAGGACTTAAACTACATCTGGATAGCCTCGACTGGCTGCGCAAGGCAAGGCCGTTTCCCTGCATTATCCTTCAAGTTGACATCAATATATTTGCGCCTAGTAAGGAAGAGGCGGACCAAATGTATATGGCCACTTCCATCCGATTTCAAAAGAAGAGTTCGGCCACTTCCAGACTTCGAGTTGACAGCGGCATCGTCCCGTTCGAGGAATAATTGCACCACTCCTTTGTGATCATGGAAAACGGCAGCATATAATGGAGTCTAGCCTGAATCGCTCGTAGAATTGATCTTGATGTCACTTCGCTCGAGAAGCAACTGCATTATTCCTTTATGACTATTGGTAGCTGCACTGATAATAGTGTCCAGCCTGATTCATATCTTGAGTTGATATCGATGCCCCCCGATCGAGGAGCAACCGTACGACTCCTTATGGCCATTGGTAGTTGCAACCCATAATGGTGCCCCGCCCAGTGGACACCTTAAGCTAACATTGTATCTCGGTCAAGGAATAATTGCCTACTCCTTCGTGACTATGGAAAACAACAATTTGTAATGGCGTCTAGCCTGTTTTATAACTTAAGTTGATATCAATATTATTTCGCTCGAGAAGCAACCGTATGACTTCTTCCTAGCCATAAAAAGCTGCAATCTTAATATTGTCCCGCCCGAGGCATACCCTAAGTTGACATCGATGTCGTCTCAATCGAGGAGCAAGAGTTTAATCCGCCCGCGACCGATGAGCGCCAGACCCCTTCATATTTATTTACGAACGCGGAATAGTGTATAAGGTTTAGGATAGCCATTTGGATCCTAGGCTGCTATCGATCTTCAATCAGAAACCCTACTCTTCAAAAATAGCGTCCTCAGGTTTCAAGAGCATGTTTGGGTGCTGCCATCTATGGATCGACCAGCAATCATGGGGCTCACATAGTAACCTAGGTTGTGCTCTGACTGGTTACATATGTTGCATATGCCTATATGTACATTGTCCAAGACGTTCCAGAAATCCTTCCAAAACTCATTGCCACAGAATCAGCAGATATTCCAATTTATCGATGTCTTTTATCCCCTGGATCGTAACTTTGGCATTCCCGGCCCGTTTGGGCATGGCAACCGACTCCCCACCTGCAAATATTTAGCGATGCAACCACAACTCTGTGGAGGTGGCCTGGGAGCATTATAAACTTACTTTCTTATGTCTTGAGAGCATTTCGGCAAAAATTAAGGACTGTACAGGAATGGGATGCTGATAAAGAGGGCAGTTTTTGTTGGGAGGGTTGTCTCAAGATCGGCTCCCCAAAAACTCGAAAATGTCACTGCGCAGCCCAGATGGACAACTCTGCCCATAACACCCCAAAATATTCTTCAAGCTTAGTGCTAAGGACATGTTCTGAAGTCCCAATATCATTACACACAAGGAATTCCATCTGCAATGTGCCCAAGAGTTGAGGCTCAGAGGGGGGATACCAATACCCATCACACAGCTCTCTTAGTGAACAAGGCTAAAACCCACTTTGTCAAACATCAAAGAGAGCATATTTTTACCCCTCAGCCAGAGCTGGAGTTGTGGGCAATTTTCAGTACACCTTGAGAAGGGAAAGTAGCTGGGATGGTGGCTTTGCCAGCAAGAAAACCCAGCCAGAAATACCAAATCTCCACCCAAACTTTGCTAAGCATGTTCAAAATGCAAGTAACTGTGGTGTCCCAATAATGAAAGGCATCATTTTGTGGAATTCAATCACCTGTAAAGGAGAAAGGTGGGTAATGGTGCATAGACATGAGGTGGGTTGCCAGTTCAGAGAGCGAATTTTGGTGGGACAGTGAGACTTATAAAGTCACATCACATATAATTTACAATTCACTTTGACAGAAAGTTTTATTTGCTACTAAAGAAGACTTGATAAAAAGGACGGCCTCTGATGACCATTTTTGGACGTGTGGTGAAGTGGTTGCGCGGGCGGCCCGTATGGGCCGGGAACCGTTACGATCCAGGGGATAGCCCTGAGCATCACAATTTACCGTCAACAAGAGCCGAAGGCCCCGTAGGACGTCGGCCATCCTGAGAAAACTTCATAATCCCGCACTGGACTTTTAAGATTTAACACAGCTCTCCAAGAAGCTTAGAACTCCACAACATGTATGTGGTATCTATTCCACTTAGCAGCTGAGTCCAACGTAAAACTAAACAGAAAAATGAGATACAAGCGATCCCAGAGCCCAGAGTCCAGAGTCCAGATATCGTAGGTACGACGTTCAGTTCGGTTCCACTGTTCCAGTACAGCAGTCGAACCAGGACTAAAATCCAGTCGTACCATCAGCTGCACAAGCGCACCATCGACCCTGCAACATCCTTCAGTTGTTAGGCTCTAATATTGTGATTACCTTACCATAAACAGTAGCTATCTCCCCTACCCTATACTACCTTAAGTATGAACTTCCGCTGTCAACTTAGACACTGAGACTGGATCGAAAGCTCCTATTGACATCTCCTTGCGCTACTGAAAGTGCATATGTATAGATCCTCGCGCCCTGGTTCGCCGGGACAGTGAACATCCAAGAAAATCCTAACCCTATTTGTCCAGCAACTTTTTGTTCCTGCTCGTTTCCCTATACGCGAGTAATTGTTCAGTTTCTTCCGAAGTCGTGACCATGAAGGACCCACCACGCTTGATACTAGGTAGTTGCTAGTTCCCCACACTGGGCTAATAGTAGATACGCAACGGCATCAAGATTCGCCGAAAGTCGCCAGGATTTGATAGTGCGAATCTTAAATATAACGCGGGAGCCCTTCTCTAGTTCCTTTACTTCCCTTCTCAATGGTTTTCTTTAACTCTAATCCAACCTCTTGGTATAACTCTTGGTCGGACTCCACAATCATAACCGGTCCCATAGCCGATCGTCATGTGAAATGTGAATGGGTAGAATAAGCCAATGGACCTCAAAAACAGAATGGTCAAACCAAGTCATTATTTCTGAGACTGCAATCGCCGATCATGATACGCGGAGTGTGGCGTTTGCAGTAAGGGGTTGGCCTGGAGAAATGGATGCATGTCGGGAATGGTGGTTGTGGTAGTGGCGACGATGAGGTGGTACGGGGTTTCCGGCAGTGCGTCATGAATTTTCTGGAGTATCTACGTACCTCAGCATCAACGGAATCAAACTTGATGACTTGGTATGACTTTAGCCAACGCAGTACCTGAGAAACTAACCTAGCTTTTCGTTCTGGGCCTAGACGGAAACGCGGAGAAATGCTTTCTTGTGCCTGCTTCGGGTGTGACCACCGGTTCCGCTGACGGGCGATAACATCAACTTCGGACTGTTTCACACCACCTAGTTCATGAAAGTCAACGTGGATGGGCGTTTTAAATTAGGCGGCCAGTTCAGAACGACTACCTATGATAGATACTTAGGTTCTACTCGAAGCGATGGCTCTGGATTCAACTGGTGTATTAGCGCAATATTAGATCTCACTCCTAGGTCATAGTACTGTAACTCAAAAGTCTAACACTGTTAAACTACTTGCCTGCGATGGCGTCTAGGTAGTTACCGTCATCAGCGCTACTATTTGCGGGGTAACTAGGGGTTCACTTAGATATCTGCACTCTAACATGTCATTACCCTAGATTTCCGCATCTCGGTTTGTTTCACGCCTCAATCTTTCTATCAGGCAATTGGCGAGGGTGCGAACGGTCCCAGACACAGGTAGCTAGGCTTCACGAGAATAAGTAGACTCGGCAAGCAGATAGCTTAATGCTGAGGCCTGATTGACTAGATAACATCTAAGCCAACAGCTTCGTACGTACGATATAGCCTCATCCTGCCAGATTTCCGGGGAAAGACCGGGTTTACGAACTAGCCCGCTGCTAAACCATCGTGGCAGACGGCAACTGCTAGGGAACCCGAACGGTAATCTCTTTGTGTTTGTCTTTATTTGCGCTGTAATATTCATGGGATTGTTTATGTCTTTACAACCAAACTACACAAACACCACGATCAACCCTAAACGCACGAATTTAGAATCTAATATACTATCTTAGGTCAGAATATCAACTCCCGTACCTTGATCGCCCAAATGCCCGACATCTGTCCGACATCTAAAGGTTACACAACCTCAGCTGTCAGGCAATTCTAGCTTGCCCTCGTCGCTTTTTTACCTTAAGCTTAAGCGACCACCACCACACCCGAAGGTTCCCGTTTGTCTGTCTGCCAAGAAACCCCAAAAATTTCCACTATCGACCTTGGCCGTTACATTGCGTTGGGTTCTGTTGGGTTGTGGTGATCATGTTGGGATTAGAGAACCAGCGGAAGCTAGATCGACCCAGGCTGTGGGTACAATCATGATTATGGTAATTACCCCGCGGTGATGCCGCTCCTTCTGGGCAGACTGGCCGCTGGTATTTAAGGTTATAAAGATCACCGGTTCCTAGACCCCGAACGATTTCCTCAGAATCTATAACTATACCCGTATCCTTCAGTTCTCTCGTCCCTCTTCTTCTTATCGACCAGGGGTTAAGGCAATTCGACTTTACAGAGACATAATGTCTCTTGATAAAGAAACTTTCGAACATATCGACCATGCGGGTTCCTCCTCGTCTGACCGCGAGGCAGGCTTCGACGAAGTATACGAGAAGAAGCTAGTGTGCGAACCCTCTAAGAACAGTCGATTGAATATAGCTGATGCGGTGATACAGTCACAAGGTGGATTGGCGTCTACTCCCAATGCTGGGTGCACTATACTCTGTGGCACTAATAGACCGTACCAACGTATGATAAATGACGATAAAGGGGAACAAAACAAGGATGCTTTTGCTAATGACGTGGTGATTCAGATGTCCAATGCTGCAGTAGCAGGAATGGATAAGGATCTCGAATTGGTGGGCACAAATAGATACAGCATTGCATTGATGATTTTCTTCATTCCTGTAAGTTCTCATAAATTCGCATCTTATATTGCAACGCAAGTGGAATATATTCTAATAAGATTTAAATGCAGTACTTTATCTTCGAGCTGCCCAGTAATATTCTGCTCCGCAAGGTAGGGGCTGCAACATTATTATCAACTCTTGCGGTGTGCTGGGGCGCCGTTATGATCGGAATGGGATTTCTCGAAGACTGGAGGTTCCTAGTTCTGTGCCGTGCTATTCTGGGATTCTTCGAGGCTGGTTAGTACACACTTCATTGGGATAGTTGTGCTTCCGAGTCTGATGTGGTATTCTTTGATAGGTTTCTTCCCTGGCGCTGTCTATATTGTCAGCTCCTGGTATGTGCGATATGAAGTGCAGAAACGGTAAGCAAACAAAGATGCCTCATTACACCACTCGATGGTTGAGCTGACAGTCAATTAGTTTGGCCGGTTTCTACCTGACGTCAGTCATGGTAGGCGGGTTTTCGGCAATTCTTGCATACGGTCTCATGCAGATGCATGGTATTGGCGGCCTTGCTGGGTGGAGGTGGATCTTCATCATCGAGGGTATTATCACTGTTGTACTTGGCTTGGCCGCCTACTTTGTGATCATCGATTTCCCCGACAAAATCCTCGAGAAGCGGAACGGCAATTTCCTGACTGCCAGTGATGTCGAGCTATTGAAAGCCCGTATCGACCGCGACCGTGACGACTCTGTTGCAGACGAAATGACCTGGGCAAAGCTTGGCTTCCACCTCTGCGACTGGAAACTTTGGGTCTTGTAAGTCCTTCTTCTCTCATGTTGGGAGCCAGTAAAAACGTACTGACTAGGTCGACCGTATAGTGCTCTCATGTTCATGTGCTCTACAACGCCCGTCTACGCTTTTGGATACTTCCTTCCCCAGATTCTCCGCGGTATGGGTTTTAGCGCGGCGATGTCGCAGCTTCTCTCCGCCCCTCCATACATTTTCGCCTGTTGCGCTGCCTTCGGAATGTCAGCACTGGCAGATAAAATGCACAAGCGTGGCCCCATTATCATCATTCAAAACCTCTTGGTCATCGTTGGACTTTTGCTCACTGCATATACTAAAGCAACTGGGCCACGATACTTCGGCATCTTTATTGGTTTGATGGGTGGACAAGGCAACATTCCTGCTGTCCTGTCTTACCAGAGCAACAACATCCGCATGAGCTCGAAGCGTAGTGTTGGATCTGCCCTGCAGGTCGGATTCGGAGCAATTGGTGGTATCTATGCATCTACCGTTTTCAGAGACAAGGATAAGCCAGGGTACTTGCCTGGTATGTGGGCAACAATCGCAACCCAAGTTGCAACAATGTTCGGGGTTGCTTTTCTATCATGGTACTTCACTCGGGAGAACAAGAAGCAGAAGCAGGGCAAGGTACTCGAGGGTCATCCAAACTTTACTTACACTTTATAAGCGGACTTTCCGTTACGGTCAAATGTGGTTACCTATAAACTGGGTAGAAATGGACTTAGGATGAATTTCTTTACTATCGTTACGCATTCACGTTTGTCACTATTACTATTAAGTACCTATTCCACTCGATTTCGAGCTGGATTTTGGATTAATTCTCGAATGATCACTTGACAAAATAATGCAGTACCAACAGTGACATGTCTCTAAGTTCTGCAGACTGTCATAAGCTATGCTTGCCTAAAGCCGGCGGGAGTTCTTGGTTTGTGTACGTTAGAGGCCCATATATTTGATGGCACATAAATGGTATAAGCGATACTTTCATGTACAGTGAAGTGGACGCCCCGCCAGTCTTTCCGCCCAGTTGGTAGAAAGCGTCCGGGCCAACCGGTAGTTCGCTATACTATCAACTCATCCGGGAGTAGATACGGCGCAGCGATACGGCGCAGCATTACCGTATTTGTCCATGACAACGTTGCAGCTAGAGCCATCTGAGTAGCAGTCCGGGTTGGGGACTAGGTCCAAGACCTCCGGTATTAGAAGGGAAACAACTTCTGTCGGGCATCTCTCGGTGAGGCTACCTACACCCCATCCCTGTGGCCGGCCATCAAATATAGCGATATTTGCACGCGTCTCACTGTTAATGGTATCCATGGCCTTATTCCTCTATTTGATACACTGTTACCGTAGTATCTACTCATCAGACCTTCCACATTTCTACGCATTTACACTTAAGAGCCGTAGCATGGAGTGACAACGCCACTCCCACGCCGGCTGACCCACTGCACAGCCTCCCAGCCGAGAGCTGGGATACTTAGTAGCCACTAGTGGCGTGCCCGCTAGTTCCCCGCTTGTGGCCGCCTCGCCTATAGAATTCGCGCTAACCCGTCGGATGGCATCGCGACGGAACTTAGGATCAAGATTTGCCACTTCAAAGTTCACGACCTGAAAAAATACTGGGCTGTACCTGTACCGGCATAGACAGTCGGGGCTTTGTCCATCTAAAATCCCAGATTCGAGTGATAGCAACCCATTCCCGGATATAAGATTACCATATGCCAACTCTCACCGACACGGGGCTACTCTACCTGGAGCCGGATACGACTAGCCCACCCAATCCCATTCCTGTCTACTCTACAAGGTATTCAAATAAACACAAGCATACGCAACCCATAAAATTGAATGCTCGGAACGTTCGAACAGCCATGAACATAATGCTCCTTTATACCAATACTAGGCAGTTATGATTGCGAATGTGCCCGTTCAACAGCACGGCACGAGCGAGGTGAGAACTACCTAGGTATCCGACATATAAGCCGGTAAAAAGGTCAAAAAGTGACAACCCAGGTTTCCAGCCTGGACCCTTGGGCTTTTGTAGCACATTGCAGGTTTCGAACCTGCATCTAGCATCATGCTCAGCCAACTAAGTAAAAGAGATAGTTTCTTATTAATTCGATGATGTTAACTACGATCATGCAGATTTCATAGCTAGCTATGGTGAGGAGGATTGTGAACAATGGTGGGCGCAATATTTTCACCACCGGCTCTTTTGCGGCCGGTCATGGCCTATCACTCACAAGATGGCAAGACCACTGAAGTCGGTTTCGAATCCCCTCTATTCACTTCCTATAGGTATCCTGCATCGTAAATTACAATCACCCCCCATTCCTCACCGTCTTATCAAAACGCCTCCTCCACGACCACCCCCTTCCTCTCAGCTGTCGAATACTCTATCCACCGTGCCTTCCGTCTAACCACAAATCGCCCAGGGTTCATGACATGGCAGCCTTCATATGTGACCGTAAACGGCTGAGCAAAGGGTTCAATAAGTAGCAGCTGTCACACGTTAGTCAATTCCTTCATCTTCTTTCGCAGTTCACATACCGCACTAGGAAGTGGGTACAGCCCCAGGGTGTACGCAAAATCCCACAACACGGGTCTTTTGTTCCCAGGGAAGGGGGAAAGGTATCCCTGGTCTAGCAAGGTCTTGACGAGTTTCCGCGCGAGCTTTGTGTCGTCGTCGACTGCAGGTGCCTCCTTTTCCTTCTCCGCTTCCATTCCCACGTCTACATCCATCGCATCTTCGTCATCGTCGACACGGGGCTTCGAGAAGCGGATTGCTGAGCGCTGTATCCTTCCTACGATATCGTCACGACAAACTACAACTTCTGAGGTGAAATATCCCAGCCTACACGGGCTGCTGGCACACTTAACATGTTTTACGACACGGTTAACGCGGTTCAGGAATACTTCTGGCACACCACGACGCGGCCAACATGTTGCGCTTCCACCGGAAAACGTGGATGCCCAGGGGTCGTTGTCGCCAGGGACGAAGAGGAGGGTGCTATCCTGACATATACTTGGGAACTCAGATAACAGCAAGGCTAGGGCATCAAAGTTCTCCTTGTATGCACGGATTGCGTTATCGTCGTTGGGCGCCACAGGGATGGACGAGAAGTTTCCCGAGAGGATGAAGAGCATGGGAGGGTTATCGGAGTAGTGTTCAAATAAGTGGCGCAGCGCTTCTAGCGTCCGTGGGGTGTCGAGTGTGAGTTCGCCCACTGCCACCCAACGGATATGTGTGAGTGCTGTCTCAACCCTGCGCATCATCCGCCCTTGTTGCCCATCGGCTGTTGGCGTGGACATATCGAGGCTCACCCCGTTACCCAGGAAGTCCACATGTCCAAATACCTCTGCAGATACCTCGCGGCGTTCTGGCGGTGGAGAAAGCGCGGTGTAAACTGTGAAGCGGCCATCTTCTTCGTACACCCCGTCAAGGATTGTAAACATGCCAGGACAGAACCAATTCGCGTTTGCATCCGGGAGCGGCTGGGTAAGAGTAGTGTCGAGGGCGATTTCGCCAGTAGGGTCGTAGAGAGACAGAGTTCCAGAGGGGGAGTGTTGCAGCATTCCAAAGAGCAGGAAGCTCTGACCTGCTCGTCCCAGAAGCGCGGAAATGGGCGTGAGTTTGTGATACGATTTTGGCTTCGAATTTGATGATTTGGAGTAGGTTGGTGCTAGGAAGGTGTCGTTGCGGAGGAGGCGGGAGTGGACGAGGTTGTAACGCGTTCGGAAGAGTGTAGTCTTAGCTGTCGACGGAGGTAAAAGCGAGGGTTTCGGTCCTCTACATATATCAGTGACTGCGTTTGGAAGGCGGAAAGAGGGCGACATACCGTTCAAACAATTTCTTAGAGGTATTATAAACCATCTTTGGCTGCTCAAACGCATCGACAATCTTAAAATACTCCTTGGGATCTACCTTATCTTCAATCTCATCCCTCTCCGCTTCCGGCATATCTACATCCTCCCTTCCTCCCATGAGCATACTGCTCGGAATATCCCCAGCCATATCCAACGCCAGACTTGAGCTTGAACGACTGAGCGGGGAACGATCGTTAGCACCACCAGCGGGAACATCCATTCCTTTGAGCACGCCCTTGAGCACGTCCCCGCCATCCACTAAAATCTTTCCCGCTGCCTCAGAGCGCTTCCACCGTCGCGCAACCTCGTCAAGTAGCTTCTCGCCCGCGCCCGAGTCCCGCCATTCTGCGCCGCAGCGTCGACCCACGAATTGACATAGTAGCGTTAAGGCGTCGGATTTGAGGGTGAGATTATGCTTCTTCGTAAAGACGCGGAATGCGATGGGGCGGAGGGTGGAAAGAGGGATTTCGACGGCGAGAACGCGGGGCGGGGGAGCTGGCGAAGCGCGGATCGGAGTTGAGGAGCGAGAGAGGGGCTTAAACGGGTCACTGGTGAGCTGACTTCTTGGTGATGATGGCGGATTTCGAGCGCGGCGAAGAAAAGTGGTGAGAGAGGTCTTGTTTTTGGACTGGGGTTGCGGTGGCATTGTTTGTGATGGTTGATGATTGAGATGGCTGCGACGCGCCCTATGCGTAAATCAAAGAGAGCCGTGACTGGCTTGGCGTTTCCCTTTCATTCATCTCTCGTTTCAGCCTTCCTTCCTTTCCTCCTTCCCTCCTCTTCCTTCCACCCTCCTTCTCTCAAGTACCAAACAATTCTCACCTCTCCACACTCTCGCTCACTCCATAGGATTACACACATATATAAACGACATTATGACGACAACAAATACTGAAAAGCTCTCGGCGCTCACCTCCCTCAAAGCTCGCGCCCTAAAAGCTTACGCGACTAAGGACTATCCTCTCAGCTCTGACCTGTACGCCCAGGCTTGCGAGCTGCAAAAAGAGATACACGGCGAAAACAACCCCAACAATGCGCACCTCCTCTACCTCTATGGTCGCTCGCTCTACCGAGTCGCCATTGACAAGAGCGATGTTCTCGGTGTCCCTACTGGCGACAAGGAAGACAAACCGGCAAGTGAAAATGGGAAAGACAAAGATCTAGCCGCCATCTCTGAAGAGCCCGAAGACAAGGCCGATAAACTTGTCGAAGCCAAAAAGGCCTCGGGACTATTCCAATTCCAGGGCGATGAGAACTTTGATGACGAAGAAGAGGAGGGAGCTGAGGGAGAGGGAGAGGAGGAGGAGGAAGACGAGATGGGTGCTGCCTGGGAAGTCCTTGATCTTGCACGTGTCTTTTTCGAAAAACAACTCGCCGCCTCTACCGAAGACAAAGAGACTACCGCCGAAAACAAAGAAGAGAAGGAGGAGTTCACAATTCCCAAGCTGAACCCGCAGCAAATCAAAGACACCAAGACCATGCTCGCGGACGTGTACGACCTCCTCGGCGAAGTCTCACTTGAATCCGAAAATTTCCCGCAGGCAACCAAAGACTTTGATTCCGCGCTCACCCTTAAGAACGATCTCTACCCCATTGAGTCTACCCTCATCTCCGAGGCTGAATTCAAGATGGCTCTTGCGCTCGAATTTTCCGCGTCCGGCGACTTGTCGCCCGAAGACGCCACCAAACTCCGCGAAGCTGCTGCTTGCCACGTTGAGAAATCAATTACGTCCTGCCGCGCTCGAATCACGGTTGAACAAGCCAAGATCGACGAAGCAGAGGCCAAAGCCGGTGAAGACGCCAAGGGCAAGGGGAAGGTGACGGAATCAAAGGAGAGCAAGCAGATCGAAGAAGTCAAGGAGATGATTGCGGAGTTGGAACAGAGGGTGCACGATCTCAGAAACCCTCCGGAGCCCGTGGCGTTGGAAGGCAACGAGCAACTAGACGGCTTGCTGGGACAGCTTCTTGGGGGTGGATCAGACCCACTGTTGGCGAAGGAGGCGCTGGAGGAGGCCATGAAGTCGGCGAACGATCTGAGCGGGCTCGTTAGGAAGAAGCCCAAGTCTGGTGGCGAAGGAAGCACGGGTAGCAGCAGTGCGAAGCGGAAGCTGGAGGAAGTGGAGGAGGAAGTAGAGGAAGGAAAGGATAAGAAGGCAAAGGTCGACGATGCAAATGACAACAGTGTTTAAAAAAAAAAAGGCGTGATGAATTACCGTTGATGCTTTACGGTTGTACTGTTAGTTCTGCTGGTTTTTTTCCCCTGGGAGGGATTTCCATGTTTCTCTTCTACTCTTATGTGTTATTGATATCTGGATTGTCTTTGTTCGAGTACAATCACATCTGCATCTCGACGCCTATGACGTTGTGTTATTGTTACACCACCCTCCATCAAGCTCCAACCAATTAGTCCGTCTCTCCACCCTCCACCCCGGTATCCCATCTTCAGCTCACACGAGCTTTAAACTAGGCAGCTCCCCAATTGACCCTCCACCGACAGTTCAACACCGTCGTCTCAAACCCACCATGACCTCCCTCCTCTCACTCCTCAAATTCCCGCGCTACCTAACGCCGTCACCGCCATACACAGTGGCGTCGTCTCCGCAAACAATCCTTACCTGCACACGGTGCCACACGCACCTCTGCCATTCATCGTGCATAATCAGCAAGACGTTTACAGGCCGCCACGGGCGGGCATACTTGCTCACGTCATCGTCATTCACATCCGAAAGCGTAACGCTCTCTGCGCCGCAGCAGCGCCAGCTGGTGACCGGATTGCACACCGTGTCAGATTTCCGGTGTAGAGTCTGTGGCGAGGAGCTGGGGTGGCGGTACGACGCCGCAGAGGAAAAAAGTCAGCGCTATAAGGTCGGGAAGTGGATTCTGGAGCGGGAGAGGGTAAGGCGTGTGGCGGGATGTGAGGGAGTTGTGGAAAGTGAGGTTGAGAGGTTATTGGAGGAAATGGTGGGGGAGGACGGAGGGTGGGAGGAGGATTTTAAGGGTGTGTGAAAGGGATCGGGGGTTGGTCGGTTGGGAGTTTGGAGTCTTTACTTGGAGGGTTGTTTGGGATTTTATGAGCATTTTTAGTTGTTTGGCATATGTGAACTTAGTTTATTTGTTGGAGCTATGTTTATTTATTTACTCCTCCCCGGCTCTGATGCTTAAATGATGTTTCATGAGTACAGTCTCGTTAAGCAATGATTCCTACTCCGATGATGAAAATTCATGGTTGGTCAATTAGCTCTAACTACTCGCTGACCCATCGTATACTGAGGACGGAGTAGTCTCGGAATGCGGTACACTAAGGACGAATGACGAAAAAGCATCGTAAAACGAAACAAACACGATAACAGCCATTAACACCCCAAGCAACGCAATGCCTTGCTTAATTTCCTGCTGAGATCCAAATTATTAATACCCAATCCCAAGCATCTCCCAGTCTTCCTGTTCATCCGCATCCAGCCTGTCGAAAGTCTTAATCATGCCTCCACACATAATCTTCTCCAGTATCTTCGGATCCTCCAGTTTATCTGGGTCATAGCACGTAGCATCCACCATATCCCTGTCTCCTGTCAGTGTTCCCCTACGACAAAAGTGCAGGATGCAACCTACCTCACACCATAAAGCTTCCACATCTTCTCATCCAGATTCCAAAACCTCCTAACGTTACCCTCCTTACAGCCCACCAGCACGAACTGCAGGCCTAGCTGACTCTTCGGCGCATACATAGCATCAAGCTCCTTTGCCCACTGCATCACTGTTTCCTCAAACTCATCGTGCTGCTGAAAATCCCCGCTCGTGATGACGATGAGATTTAACGGTTTTGTGAAATGGTCGTCTTTATACCGGTTCACGTAATCACTTAGCATCTCGTCGAGTTTCCGCTTCAGCGAGCATTGAAGCTCGTCAGAAGGACCCACAGAGTCGAGCGCAGAGAGAACGTCCGCGGTCGTGCCGAGACAAGAGAAGTATTGCTGGTTGTTGATAAAGGCGAGGTCAACGCCATCTTGGTCCCAAATTGTTGCGATCGAGGCGAGCTTGGAGACACTGCGGCGGATCTTGGACCAGGGTGCTTCCGAGTTGTCTACGTAGTCGTCAATTAAGAACATCTAGTCCGGGTTAGCGTATGTGAGGACGTCGTTTGAGGGGGGTGAATACGCACTGTGTCAAGACGCTTTAGGTGCACGAAGGCAGAGATATCGCGCTTGCGTTTGAGAGGACGCACGGTCATGGTTGACATGGTTGACATATCTGACATATTTGACATGGTTGAGGACTGAGTTGAAAGCGCAATCGGTGTCGCCGGGACAGACTCAATCTCGCTTCGTCGGCGTTTCTTCGCCTGTGACAATTGTGGAGCCATCAAACTTGTAGATCTAGAGTACGAGAACGGGAGTGGCTGGCGGCCTGGGTCTCGTTTATGTGCAGTGTAATACTCCGGCTCATCGACGTGTAATGGTAACCCCAGGCGATCTGCTTCCCGCTTCAGGATGGCGTAGAATTCACAATCGATCTTTTCGGCGGTGGGACGACCCTTCGCCCCGCGCGGGTTCTCTTTCAGCATCGATTCTACCACTTTTAATGCTCCACAGATGAGTGGGTCAGGTTTATCCTCCGAGTTCTTCGATATCCTCCGTATTTCATCGAACCACGCGCGCACCTCCGGTTTCAGCTTTGTGACCACCTTCTTTCCATCGCGCCCAGAACTGTATTTGCTGAAGAACCAATCGTCTGTGTAGTTTTCCAAGTTCTTGGTCCGCCGTTTCTCAGTGAACTGCTCGATCCCTTCCTTCCCACAGACACACCATGTGATTCCTTCAGCGAGGATACACCCCATTGACCATATATCTGCCCCTCTCCCCACCTTCTTCCCGTCCTCATCACATTCCGGTGCCTTATACGCCGATGTTCCACGGCCCCAGTCCACCCCCGAGTAGTCGCGGTCCTCAGACTTGACCTCGCGATACCGCATCAGCCCCAGATCGGAGATCATAAACCGCTGCGAGCTTCCAAAGACCAGAATATTTGCCGGCTTGAGATCCCTGTGGCTTCCAATCCACCGGCTATTGGAGTCGATTTTCCCTTGGTGAATAGTTCCTAGTGCAGGGATAAGCCTTGAGATCTTTTCCATGAAGCGCAGCCGAGGCTCCGGCGCTAGATGCCATAGCGGCGGATGTGTTTCCTTGTCGTAGAACTCCTTGAGGTTGTAGCTGGCGAGTGGAAAGATAAGGTTGCACAGAGAGCCATAGGTATGGGAGTGGAGGAGCGGGAGGATGTTTGCATGTTGCTGTTTGCGGACCAGTGCATTCGCTGACACTTCATTTTGCCATTCCTGGATCTTGCGTTTTGAAATTTTGGCGTCCTCAGAATTCTTGAGCTGCTTGAGGGCATACCAGTGTGACTGTTATTGCAGTCAGTCGGGAGAGTAAAAAGTGAGATGTAAACGATGGGAATACCTCTTGATCCCCCTCCTCATAGTGGTAATTCAGAAAGTCATATCGCGGATGTATCTTTATTCGAAACACTGTTGAGAAACCTCCCTTGTTCCTCCACTCCTTTGCAATAATCGGGAGCACGAAATCTTCCGACCATTGCTGCGACTCTGTTTCCTCGCTGAACCAGCGCGCCAGGAATTTATACTGCAGTTCATCGAACTTTGGCCACCAGAGATTTGAATCGAGTCTGTTCAGTGTCTCCTTATCCAACGGTAAGTGCTGGTCGCTCTTTCTGTCGTTCCAGAACTTAACGAAGCACGACTCCCAAGTCATCCACACCAATATTGCAATCGTCTTCCGGTATCCATGGTATAGTACTTGAATATTGTTGCGGTCGTCCTCGCCGAGCAAGTCTTTGGCGATGCTCTCGAGGAGCTCGAACGTAAACACTTCGTCGAATTTGTCGTCCGGAATGAACTTCTTTCCCAACAGACTCTCGGTCTCGGCTTGGTCGAGCGCGCGTATCAGGGCCCTGTAAGCTGCGCTCGCGTCACTCATCGCGGTGTTGTTGTTGTTATTGTTGCTGGTAGAGACCTCGAAGGCCCGTGGTGGTGGAGATGGAGGGGCATTGATTGTGAAGGAAGGAAACAAGGTGAGACTTGTATAGGGCAGTTCCGAGCGGGGGTGCTCGTGTAAGTCTAGCGCCGGCCGCGGTGTTGCCAATTCCGTCCAAGCTAGAAAAGGAGCTGATCATGAAACTGCGGTTTGGGAATCACGAAATGAAAATATTTGATTATTGTGCTTTCTTCTGACAGAGCAACCAATGGTGTGATAGTGCGTATAGCTACACAAAGGCTGAAGACGCCTTCTTGTCAGACCTTGTCGTCTTGGGTTGCTCTATCTATAGCCGAACCTAGCGCCATTTCGTTCACATAACGTGAAACACTTAGCAGCCGGAAATATGAACTTTTGTATTCAATTCAGGAGTCAATCCAACTCCAACTCCAAACTCCACAAAAATACACTTAAGTTATGATAATTATATAATACAATACATCCTCATCGCGTCATGGTTGACCGTGGCGACAGCGGAAACGGTGGTGATGATATTTGTGACAGTGGTGACATTGATGGTGACATCGGGGGTCCAGAGAACCCGGAATGCCCAGTCATAGCTCGCGCCATACCCTTCTCTGGCTCCATCGAATTCGCCCGCGAGAGGGCAAACTTCACAGCCACCGCTTTATCCGCCTTCCTCTTCCACAAATACCAACATCCATACGTTATGAACATCAACATGGCCGTGAAACAAACGTAGAAGATCATCGTCTCCCTCGACAGCGCCATCCGCTTGAAATCAATTGATTTGTGACTGGAACGCTTTTCATCAAACGTTACAACGCCCGCAGCCATAAAAGTCTGATGAGAATCCGTAACAGAGGTCAGCGTCTTACGATGAATGAGCATCGAGTTTACGCTTTGACTTACTGCCACGAATGATGCTGGGACGTAGAGAGTGGCCAGCAGTGTCAGAATTTTGACTCCGACCGCGTCTCGGGTTGACATTTCTTGGATCATTGACATCATCGTTCTCTCGTTGTGCTGCAAGTAGCTGATGTCTACGGCTCGCTGTCCAGTGAATGACACGGTGAGAGCGTTTCTGAAATCTAAGACATTGTAAAGCTATGCCGATAGGATTAGCTGGGTTCTTTGTATATGGAATTGCATTGGCGGAGCATACCAGTTGCGCCCGTCCGTGGACATTTTTGAGTAAAGTATCGAAGTTTCTCTTGTGCCTGGCAACAGTCGCCAATTGCTGTTCTGCTTCAATGTCGATTTCACTCCACGAAGCCGGGGAGCTCTCCACTCCCGCAAGATCTCGTAGTTTGTTATTGAGAGCTTTCAGGCTTCTAATTGAGTCTTCGTTGATTTCCAGGGCTGTCTTAACACGTCGGAGAAGTTCTTCAAACCGCTGCAAATCCTGGACATCTTTGAAGTCTACCTCGAATTGCTCGAGTGGATCTCTTTTTCCTTCAAAGCGGGAACTAGGGCTTTGCGGGCTGTATGTTTCATTGCTTCGCTGCACGGAGAAGTTCACTGCCGCTGTGGTCTAAAAAGCTAGTCAGCACAGGTTAATTTCAAATCCATATATCGGGCTGTCCCGTACCGTGTGGTAGAAGATCTTCTCGAGGTGATTGTAATAGTCTCTCCAGCCTTCGCTGACCGCCGACAAAAAGAGAAGATGCATCTTCAAGGGATTTTGAACGAGGGCTTCCTCCGAGCCATTTGTTTTTTCACTCGAGACTGCCGCAATCAACCGCGATTGAACCGATTCCGCAGGCTGGACAAGGATCCAGGTAGAGTTGCGCTCACTATACCGGAATTTCTGATAGACCGATGTCTGACGTATCGACCACGCGTACGGATCCAGCGCCTCTTTCCGGCCGTTGTTAACGCCGAATTTGAGCGTATAGCAGAGCTCATACTCGGCGATTTTCGAGTCTGAAAACCCAAGTTTGTATCTCCCTCCGCCAAACGAGGCATCCTGTTCCCGCTTCTCCCGTCGCCCATATGCATGGAGATGGTCCAAAAACGAGGGCATGACTTTGTGAGTTTCTATCACCTTCCTTGCCAAGTCTTCTGAGATGTGTAGCGTACACCGTGAAATCACCGTTGGTTTGGAAGGCTTCAGGACGTAGAATCTGTTGCCGCTTGTTGGCTGGTGTAGACACTTCTCGAATGCGTTGCTGTCCGTGTAGGTGGCTCTTTTCACTGTGTAACCCGTTAATACTGCCACACCTGCGCACGCGACAATTGACACCACCTGCCTTCGGGTTCGGCCTTCAAGACGTCGAGGATATCGATTGATATATCGTTGCTGGGTGAGAATAGCCTTTGGCCATCGCTCGCCAATCTCTTGTGCCGCAAACTCGCATCATCGAAAAGAGGATCGTGATGAGACAGTCCGGTTGGAATAGGTGTAGACATGGCGACGGACTGATTGCTACTCGGGAATGCTACTCGGGAATGCGGGTTCTGGGATTTCGGTATGGTAGACTGATCAACTGCGTGCGGAGCGTGCCTTATATCTCTGGCATCAACAAGCGTGCGCGCAAAACGTGTTCGCACCTGCCGGTCATGCATGCACACTCATCTCATCCCAGTGGCCGGCGGCGGTTCACCGCGGAAGCGAGCACACACACAGCCTCAGAGCCGTAAACGGCAGCAAAATCAATCGGCATTTGCAAATCACAGCGCGACATACAACAAAATGCAGACCCTTCTCCCTTCGCCACTCGCACCCAAGGAAAACCGCTCGCCCAAGCCTTGCGCCCCATGACCTCAACCCCGCACATCCGGCGAGGCTTAGACACCCCCGTTGCTCCAACAACCCAGCCTAGCCCTGCGCGCCTTGGATCTCATCCTGTGTCACTCAGCGTTCGCCTCTGCTACATCTTGCTGCGCCTACATACGTCTGAAATGTAATCGGGCACCTCGACCACCCACTGTCCACCCCGTTGCTACATTCTGTCAGTCGTAGTTCGCCCCCCAGCGACAAGTACATACTTGGAAAGAGTAATTGTTTCCGAACTTTCGACGCAGCAGGCTGACAAGTGCAGTCCTACTGATGTAGTCGGCGTCGATTTCCTGAAGGACCATGGTCGTTGATTTGTAGATAGCGTTTTGTCTTGGGTTGGGATTTGTTCGCGAGCTTTTGCGGCTGCTGTTCTTGCATTGCTTGTTAAATGCGACCGTCAAGCGGCTCTGAAGGAGGGGGCGCTGTTGCCTGCTCCTGCGTGTCATGCATATGCGTGTGACATTGGCCAGTCTGTATGTAGAAGGTGGACGATAGTTAGGGCTGGTAATCTGATAAGATACCGCCATTCAAGTGATACAAAGCCTGACAAACGGAATTCGCTGGTATTCAGTGGTGCAGACCTGACACGATGCGGGCTTCCTCTGGCTCTCGACTACGCATGCTAGCGCTCACCACAAACTAAACGTCTGCAGCTGGCAACGAATCAGTCTACGTCTGGGTGCTGAGTGCTGCGCCTACGCGTACACATAGGTATATACGTATGTGAGGCCTCCACCAAATATCTGAACTCCGCATCACTTGCTCGAGCGGAAGTGCGTCGCTGCTTAGGGCTTTAGGGTTTTAGGGTTTTATATCACTTCTTTGCTTTCAGTTTGCGCAGCCGCTGGAGCGCCCCCTCATCGTCCGTTTAGAAATCCAACATGATGATTTTTCAAAGCAGGATAGATACAGTTTTTACGTATACGAAGATTTATACCCCTCTAATTAAGACGTGCATAGGTAGAAGTCCTTATCGACCGGCGGATTGGACGGAGATCCCGTCGGTCACTCCTTATTACTTGGCTAAGCCCCACGGAATATTGCTGGAGTAATATATAAACTAGAGTACGACAGCCTTACTCGAGTATCTCCCCCAATCCGACATCGGAACACGAGTATTCCGCTTATCCATAGCGTTGCGAGACAATATTAGACGATCAAAATCCGTGAACACGGCCCGATATCCAAAGGCCGGACCAGGAAGGATTTGACCATGATAGTACAAAGATAGTAGCCCCTCATTCTACATGCACGAATTATGAAGGTTCTTCGAGCATAAATTCACTACAGTACGTATCAGAAATCAGGAGCAGTAGGATTTCGCACTGGTTCCACATATAGACCTTTGGGCTATGGCAATATGGGGAACTTCTAGTCTATAGACTAGGGAAACTTCGTGGGTATATCCGGCTCTAAATGTAGCGTACCATATGCTTAGTAAGTACAGGGTTGAAATCCGCAGCAAGCCATTCTAGCATGTTATTGAAGGACAAATTAACCGGCAGACACTGCATATCACTCGCAAAACGTAAGAGGTTGTTGGAATAGGTGTACCTTTTATGGCTCGAATGCAGCTAGCTAGTGGAAGGACTTGTAGACTTAGGTCAGATGGACCTTCCTTGCCCCCTCTCGAACCAAATTAATTCGCCGTGGGCCGAGCCCTGACGCATCCGAGTGCTGAGACATGAAACTCTCACCCGTGTATATTCCGAATTTCTTAGGTCTACTTCCTTTTAGTCCTCTAGAGGATAGATGCAATCTTCTCGTTAAGAGTCATTCTTACCTTTAGAATATCTGGGATCAGGTGCCTAGCGATAGTGCGTGCTCGTAACAAGAACTGAAGATGCATCGGTGAGGCAAATAACATATCAGAACTACACCATCCCGTTGCTATAGTCAGCGCTGAGGTGACCCTGTCGTTTTGATGCGATTGTAACACTGTTTTCGAGTCATCAGTCGGGCGAGCTACATCGTAACGATGCTCCGATTGAGGTAATTCAAATGCCGTGATCGCAGGGCAGTGCAAACCTGGAGTTACTCATCAGATGTGAGATGTGGGGTAACTAAGGCGATAGATGACTACATACATACAACGCAATATCTCGGGGCGTTATTCAAGCGGTCAAGGAATTTTGATGGTGTTGTTTCTTTCCAGGCCATCTGAGGATCCGTGGAATCTCATTGTCTCACTCGTATATGGGCTTGGCGCACATTGTTACTTTGGATGCTTCTTAGACTTGTTGATTGTCTTGACTAGAGGGCCGAAGGCCCCTATATATACAGACTTGACTCCCATATCCATATCCATATTCGTCTCCATATCTATATCCGTTTGCATATCCGTTTGCACTCATATGAGCCGCTCTGCACTGATACGAGCCGCTCCCCTGAGGCATATCTTCATACACCAACTGCATATCAAACGGACCTGAGCTGTGAGGCTCACGATGCAGGTACACATGCAACACACATTATTACTATATGATCTGAAATGAAGTCGCCGATACTGAGATCGCCGAATTGACTCACAGGCTGCGGACTCAGTCGTAGACTCATCCACGAGTTTTCACTCGCCACCGCCACTGGTATTTGCAATCGTGAGCTTCCATGGACTTCCATGGAGTTCCAAGCCTTCATATATATAAAGACCGGGCTTTTCCCTTAGATAGTAGAATAGACTTCGTCCGCTTAACATTCGTAAGACACATGAACTGAAGCTCTATCACTCGCGCTGTGTCCCTCCGCCGGGTCTACCATAGCCACTGCCACCACCGTCGGAAACCTGGAAAAGCTGATTTTCACCATTGCCGGCAACAGTCCACCACTGGAAATGGGGTCTACTGAAGAATTTCAGAGGTTGTTGATGCTGCAGCTGCATCACGACATTCATTCAATTGGTTTCGGACGAACACGATCCCGTTTGCGGGCTTTCAAAGATGTTTGAAATCTCTTCTTCCAGCACTTCACCTCAACCCTTCAGAATTACAAGTCCGAAAACAAGTTTATTGGTGATAATAAAGCTATTCATAATTACTTCGTCATAACCTGTTCCGCTCTGAGCACGGTTTTCGAAGGGTTGTCCGAATGTAGTCGGGATTTTGTTGAGTCCAATCTAGAGTTGTGGGTGCTTACTGAGAACTGGAGAGACTTGGCTGCGGAGAACACCGGTTGGATAACCTTGAGTTTGTCAAAGAGTATTCTGAAAATAGTAAGTAGTCCCGCCTACACATTGTGGGGGGGGGGCGGTCCTATAGAGTAGCCGGGCTATTAGGATAGGTAGTTGTTGCGGGGAATATTCTCGCTGATTTTTGAGCGATCATTTCCTTCTCGTAGGCGTGCAACAATTGTCTGTCCCAGTAGCTCGGCTGTCTTACTGGACGTTCGTCCCTCTACGTTCCTTTTTTTCTTCTTGCATGAACTGACATTATCTCTGCTAGCTTTATCGGGATTTTCGCTGAGCCGATTACTTCGTAAGGCGACAAAGTTTAACGTCCATATCGAAAATCTTCTCAAAATGGCGTTCTCTCCTCAGATGCGGCCTTGGCTTGACCGTAAGCTAGAGGTGATTGGCTGCGACTTTGCTGTGTGGGTTCTAATTTCGGGGCTTCGGGTTTTGTCAGATTCCTGGGTCTTTAGAGTTTTAATTTGCGCGGAAGCGGTTATAGGGTTTGGTGGGGGTCCTGTTCTTAATATGCCATGGCCGCTATGCGGCCGAATGCAAAATGATTAAAACAAACAAACAAGCTAGAGGTGAAATTGGTCCACTCCGGTCCCCGGTGTCTCCCATTTCCCGCCCAAAGCTGCCTTGAAGCGTGTGTTTGAAAGATGGCTGCAACCTCCGATGTTTCTGCGGTTTACGATGAATATGTGGCCGAAAGCAAAGAAGAAATTGAAGCGTGCAAAGCTACTGATATTGCAGAAGAGTTAGAAGATATACAGACCATTCTTAGCGACATCGGCAGTTGTGAAGCTAAGCTGGATCTAAAGGCCAATCAGATTCCCAAGAACGAAAAGCTGCCCCAAGTTACTTACTGATCATCGATAAAAAGAATGTCCGTGAGCAGCAAATGAAACCTCACGCGGAGTGTGCTCTCTTGGCATATCTACATCAATTGTCCGAGTCCGGGGTCTAACCATTTAGCTACATTGCTGTTACGAAACTCAGCTGCTTCAGTTGTTGGCTATTGTTTGAGGCTTACCGCAAACATACGAACCGGTGCTTCATTGTTCATGGCTGCCACTCGGACACCAGCAATCTATGGATAATTCCGGGGTTCAAAGATGCTCCTCTTTATGCGGCATGCTGAGAACATATTTTAAAGAATAGGATCTTCAAGTTATTCGTACAGCACTTAAAAGATGTGATTAGGACCCGCAAGGACGGTCATAGCTCGGTGGGTTCGGGCGCCGGCCCTAACGGTCTCCGCAAACACGTTTCCTTTACACAATGAGAGAAAGCAGGCCTGGGACATTTCCTTGCGCAGACCTAGAATTGATTATTGGAGCTTATACGAATAATGGTCTACGGCAAAAACGGTAGCACATTGTTTTCTAATTTTGCTTTCTGGGGTTCTTTTCATTCGGGCGTAGGTTGGACTAGAGGCTTCTTTTACAAATGATGAATTTTTTCTAGCGTTCATATGGTGTTTTTAACAAGAGCAAATGTTTGCTTGAGGCATGGGGGAAATACTGGGTGGCTTTTATAATTTTTTTGCGTAGATATGTCCATAGGGAGACGCAGAGGTGCTGGTGGAGATAGCGAGGGCAGGGTATCACTCGGCGCGCCTTCAAACTGCAATAAACTTGAGATCATTAGCATATATCCAATACATGGAACCCGTGAAAAATATTATATTTATATTGTTGTCCTATGAGCGGTAACAAAGGCCCATAATTCTGAAGAAAAAGCAAAGAAGAGGGGGAAAAAAGGTAAGAATCTAGACCTCAGCAATCGCTAGCTTCTGTTCATCAGCGGCACGCTATTCTACTAGATTCCTCCGAATCATCGTCCAGCTCATCATCATCCGGAGCATTTAGAGAACACACTGGTTGTAATCTCAGGTCCAGATGAGTGACGAAGGGAACTCTTGGCCGTACTGGTAAATATCTTGGCCCCACCACTGTTGATACCTGAGTCCTCGAGCTTGACCATGATACGGAAGAGTAAAGTGGATGACTATAAAAAGCGTACGTCAGAAATTGCACAGAGTAACATGTATTGTGACACATACGGGCTCAGCTGTCCACAAAAAGCTATCAAACAATTTGTGTGAGTGTGGAGGTCCGAACGAAGCATCACTCCCTTTCCACACAGCATTAACTGTGATTGGCGAGGCAATCGTGCTCCTTTTCTAGCTGGGCTTCGAATCCTTGTGTTGTGCCGGGATTTGAGCTATCGTGGTTTCTGTGAACAACTCGGACCGTGCCGACGGGACGATATGGGCACCCGCAAAGGCGTTGTCCTCCTTCCTTGGTTCCCATTCCACCGTACTTGTGGTTGCATCTCTTGTCTCGCATTATCAAGAGAGCAGCTCTAAATTTCGCCTTCCGCGCCTCTTTCCGGACGGACGATAGGGAGAACCGGAGACTCACCATTTGTCTCTACCCTTCCGTTTTTTGGATGTGGCAGGTTTCTTGTAGGCCGAGATTTTTCATGTTTGAGTTTGCAGAGACAGTCGCATCGGTACATGGTACTCTCTCAGGCCAAACTGTCATGCCAAAAATCTACTATGTGTATTGCAAGGCGTCTGTTCGGGTGGTATTGTGATTGATACTCTGAATTGTGATCCAAGAAGTCTGACCTTATGGCTCTGCCTACTGCATATCTCCTGTTGCAGATGTTAGGGCTTAATTCTCCAAAATGGTAAAGCGAGCACAAGGAAGGGAGAGAGTGTGAGAGAAAGGAGAGGACGCACAAATAACTTCGAGTAACCTCGAGTAGCACAGCCATATTTAACAATATGGTATCATTATATATGAAACATCCTTAGTAGTATAGTGATAATGTTTCGTTGCAAATGACCAAAAATGCGGTATACCACAAAGCTATTTCGTTATAATATTCGCAAATAGATAGGGGGTGTTGTTATACACCTGTTGTTTAGGGTTGCGCGGCTAATTTCTGGCACGTCTCCGGACTCTCTATACATTTACCACCATTATGCACCTTTAATTCTTCGGTTTTTATACAAACTACCCTCATTTCAAAATATTATACAGAATACCCCTCCCTTCGAAGCTTCCTACAAAAACCTGAAGAAATGCAAAACACAACAAACAACAAGTAATATTATGCAGACTGATGACTTGTGCATTTGGTAGTACCAGTAAGCTATTATTTTTATGGCGTTGTGAAGTTGATCGATATTATAAATAATAAAACAATGGGGCAGTGGATTAAATTAGATGACTCTCGACCGTGTCTACAATGACATAAGTCATTCCAAGGTTACTACAATGTATCACTGGCATTTACACAGTAATTTACACATAACAAACTCTAAAATACTTTACCGAAGAGAAATTATCAGTTGCGATTTTGGAGCCTTTTTATCCACGGTTTGTAGGTGGCAGGGGAATTCTATATAAGGTTTCTGAGATGAGGGTAGTTTGTATAATACAGTCCCCCCGAGGAGTAGTTTGTATAAAAACCGTTAATTCTTTGGCAATTGAAAATTTATATAAATCGTAATCGATATCTTGAAATACAATTGTGGGTACTAGCTAGGAATGGTTTCCTCAGTAGCTATATTCATAGCAAATAAGTGGGGTTGTAGGATCGAATGAGCAGACACACAAACTAATTCGTCATCATAAATATCACTGGTGAGAGGTACAGGTACATCAATGCGCCCAGTGGGTAATAAGTAAGCAGACACTGAATCAGCTATTGCAATACAACTAGTCCATTCGAGAAGTTGTATTGTGTACACCATAGTAGTAGCAAACATGAGAAGGAAGATAATAAAATTGTTGTGAATGGATCTTTTGGCATGGGTATCATCGTGGTAAATGTCTTGGACGGAAATGGGGATGAAGGGTAGAAGGAGAGAGGATTAGATATATATCAGTTTCATCCTTTCTGGTTTACTTGCTCTGCCGTTGAACAGTCGCAGTCGAAAGAATTGGTTTGTCTCGTACCCAGCCTCTCGTGACTAAGCTCACAAACTCGCTCGTCACGAGAGTCTGGAACAAAACTCGCCCGAAAATGGGGGTGGGCAAACACTAGGGTTTGGGGACGAGACAAAGAGTTGGTATTGTTGGTAGAGGTTTACCAAAAACCTACATCCGATTACGGAAAGGGAGGAGATGTTAACTGCATTAGTACATGGTCCGTATGGTCGGAAATGACTCAGGAATTTTGAAGTGATTGTTTCTGGGGTAAGGGTTTCGGAATCATACAGCAATTAAGTCATCTTGATGACTTGATACAAAATTACAACGGCACAGGCCGAATGAAAGTGATTCGCGTTTTTTGGACATTAAATGAAGGTCAGTATGAGTGGCTCGCCCAACTAATGAATAATCTGGTTCTTGATCTAGAGGCCATCATAGTGCCAGAGGAGTTTGTAAACGGAATAAAGAGAAAAAGAGAAAGACTCTAGATATATGAAACTTATATACCTTACCATCAGTCCCGGTTAAATTGAGCTTGTATCAAGTCTGTAACACGTCTCAAGTCTTATATATACAACAGCCCAAGCCTAGCCATATGAAAAACACTGCATTGAACTCTAGGTTTGGGCGGCCTCCGATTCGGGAGTTTATTCACTCATCCGTGTATACTTTGCTCCAGATATTCAGACAGGTTAACATAGTGAATGATTGACTATGCTTCAATATGCACGCCGGTTACCGTCGCGTCTTCGCAGTATTCCCTGTCGGGGGGAGGCGGAAGAAGGCTGGCAATCGTTTTCAACGAGGATATTACAAGAAATTCAAACCATCTATTCCCACAAATATCAATTATTTCCGCTGTCGTGACGCCTAATAATAATTCAAATAACCAGCCAACCCACAAACCCAATCTGTCCACCTCAGTCCTCAACGCCATGCCATCAATAAAAAGTAATTCGTAAGTAACCCGTTAGAACCCCACTTACGAAACTAAACACAGTATCAAGACACAACAGCAAAGAACTCAGGTAATACCCACCCTCCAGAACCCACCCTCCGTTGCCTTCTTTACTTGGGCGTGCCATGAGAATCAGGGTATCTTATCTCCATGCAATAAGCACCCTGGCGCAATACTGTTCCTTGGATACCCAGGCGGCGGAGGTGTCACCAACTCCCCGATTTCAAGTTCTTGCGTCCGGAAGGCGGCGGCCGGGCTTTTGAGGCGTTTGCTAAGCCCTGCGATGTCCTGCAACGCAGAAGTGTAAGTGAACGAATCATCTGTAGAAGAACTGTAAGCATCTGGGTCCAGGCCAAGGATTCGGCTATCCCGTTTCTCTCTGCGTGCCTCCTCGATGATTACTTCTGCTGGTTTCACAATCTCCAGCTCAGGCTCATATTGGCCCCTACGGAGGATTATGCCTGAGGGGCCGCCGCTGTCGGGCGAGGCGCGTTTGATCCATTTGACTGCACTGCGGCCTGAGCGGACACGCCTCGGTACTTCGTCTGGGGTGGGGTTGTCCCCTTTCCCCAAGTCGGATTCTCTTCGAGACCTGGATGCTTCGGGCGTTTCGTTGACGTCCGAGAGTTTCCTGTGCATTATAATATTCCTGGCTTGTACTGAGGCTCTTCGCATTTTCTTTCCGGTAGCTGAAACAACATCTTTTGCTGTAGTAAAAGCCGGCGATTGGGGACGTTGTATGTCCTGAGTAATGAAAGGTGCAATGGCATGGCAATCCAACTCTGAATACGAATGAAGTATTGAAACCGAGCAGGTCGTCAGCTCTGAGGTATCCTTAGGATCTAAACGGGCTGGAATTTCTCCTGCCGGTGCCAGAGGCGGTTGCGATTGAATCATATCTGCCAAACCAAAATATCTCCGCTCCTGAGAAAGTGGCATAACCTTCCCCCCAACATGCTTTTTGTCGTAGATGGGGTATTCTGAAGGTGTCTTGACTCCTTGGGCTTCGCTGGGGAGGAATTCGAGGTCCCAGGTGCTATTTCGCTTGTTTTGTTGTGGAGGAACTGATTTCGATCGCGGAGGAAGCTGTACATGACCTATTGCATTAAAAGATGCCGCTTGCGCAACTTCCTTGACCGGAGAAGGGCCCGTCTGGAGTTTGCGGCCAGCCCCCAGGATGGTTGTACTGAGTTCTCTTATCCGTGAAATGGGTCTCGCAGCCCCCAGAGCATCGTCCAATTGGTCGAGAAACCGATCGGAATTTGCACCTGGAGTAGATACATTTGTATACGCTCCGGTACCGCCCAGTCGCGATGATGATTGTACCTGTAGATTGACATTTGAGTGTGATGCAGGCTCGGTAGTCTCCTGCAACACCATAATACTGCTCAACCGTTTTTGGAGTCTCCGCGGAATATTCTTGCCCTTTTTATTCCGCTCACTCATGTTATTCCCAATGTCACGGTTGTTAGTTCTAGATTTGACTCTGTTCTTGATCCACATGATGGGGCTACTTCCTTTTCGCGTCTTAGGAAGGTCCTCGCTGAATTTGCTCTCAATAGACCTCCGTGCTTCCAGGAGAGGAGAAGTAGACAAGCGCAACACCAACGGTGATATCAACTCCTGATTCTCCGAGGAATCGGCACGACCTGACTTTTGAGAAGTTGTGCCATCGGAAGTAGTAATTACAGAAAGTCGTCTGCCGATATTCCCGAAACGAATCTCTGGCACAGCGGTTCCGGGTTGATCTAGTAGTACCCAAGCCGTCTTACCCTGTCCACCTCGAGCAAGCGGAAGATCCACCCTATCTTCACTCCTAAACATGGTCCGTATAGACCGTATAGACCCCGAAAGCGCCTCGGACCCACGCGAACCAATACCACTTCCTCTCACATCCCGTACCATACCCATCCCTACATCGCCATACACGATTTCGACCTCTAAGTTGGTGCTGGCGGTATCATCGACCGTGCCGGCTTGGGAGGTAGGCGTGCCGAAGACGTGGTACCGACGCTGAACGCTACTGTCATCAGTTGTCGGAGAATCGGTTCCACCAGCTCTGAAAGCCTCATTGATCCCATCGTGTAGGGTGAACCCCCGGAGGTCGCGGAGGGCATAGAAGTTGTTGTAGCTAGCCGACAGAGGAGAGTCGGGAGTGGACCAGTAAGGTGATGAGCGGTCTGACGAACTTGACGAGAGTGTGACGAGGGACATTTGCTACAGACGACGGGTAAATGGTTGGGGCTTCTCCGACCAGCGGATTGGGGGTGTTGGATAACTTGTTAAAGCAAATATTAAACAGGGCGATGGGAAGTGGAGGGAAAGCGAAGGGAAAGCGGTAGAGACAGAATAAAAAGACGGGGTGTGGGTGTGTGAATTCGTGGGTGGGCGGTGTGGTGTGGTCAATAAAGACGTGCGATGTGTCGCCATTAAGGACTCAACCCAACAATCAATGACAAGATGAATAGCGATATTTTTCTTCGCCTTCAAAACAAGGAATATCAATTATTTGCATAGAAAGTACTAGAACGACCCAGTCCCACTGCAGTCTGTATATTTTGAATGTAGTGAGAGCTGTCTCGTTTCGAGTCGGTTGCCCTTGCCCTGACAATTAGCTAAATGTAAAGCATTCCATTGTCGCGCTACCGTCTCATCATCGTACAATCCCACGACATCCGACCGCAAACGGCCCGAATCACAACAACACCTTGAATCCGCATCAACCTGCTCGGTCCTGTTCTCTCATGAGCTTGCGCCATCTTCGATAGGCCCCTCTCCACATATCCAAGCCGCGAGCGTAAGCTACGGAATGTTTCGTCGACTGGAGCCAATCTCCCCACCTCCTCCCAATCGCCACCGCTCCGGCACCTCCGCTATCCCTTCTATTGATGAACACGACACATCTGATGCAGATACCAATCCCGACAGAGAAGACGATGAAGCTTCGTCGGCAAACAAGATTTTAAAAGCACCCGGCGCTTTGACCCCCGATGCCGCCAGTTTAAGCGCGTCTGTGTCGCAATCCAAAAGAAAGCGGAAACCAAAGCGTCGACTTACACTCGGCAAGGACCCCGGTGGCAAGTGGAAGCGACGGAAGCTGCAGCTCGAGGAACAGCAGATCCAGAAGGCTCTCGAGGACGACACCGATGGCGAGGGCGGCGAGGAAATTTTTGATTGCATTAAGGTTGCAGGAGGGTTTCTCATGCGAGGTCCAAATGCAGGTCAGCAGCCGCCGTACTACCCGCCACCTGGAACCGCAAAATGTCCGTCGCCGTTGCTGCTCCCACTAATCACTGGTGGGAAATCTACGGCGACACCAGCTACTATTGAGAAACTCTCGAAATTCACAAAGAAACCCACAAAGCCGCCAAGAAGGAAAGTGAAGGGAGGGATCAAGGCAAAGAAACAGCCCACATTTATTGCTCAGCCGTTTCCGAAGGGAGTGGATGAATCAGATAGCTCATCTTTGAGCTCTTTGTCAGAATTAGAAGAGGAATTGGGTATGAAAAGCGTGACAGCCAATGAGAAGGACGCGAAAGGGAAGAGTATTACTGAGGAAGGTTTGGCTGAGGTTCAAGTGCCAACGGAGAACTCGGGGATGGGAGTGGGCAAGGATAATAAGGCACTAAGTGGGCCTGCTTCCAATGCAGTGCTACCCGTTGATGGGTCGAATTTGGATGTTCCTACATCCCCACCAAATGGTGACCCTTTCAACAGCGAACCGGTTATGGAAATACCCGAGATCCCAGATGATACTACGATGCCACAAGTGAACGAGGACGAGGCTGCTGGGAGCCCTGATTCCCAGCCAGTAGGTACTCCGTCACCCCTCAAGGAACAGACGGTGTTACAAATCAGAGAATCGCAGGCGAGTACGGAAAATGGCAGCCCTTTAACCATTTGCGATAGCCTCAGAACTTCGCCAGCGGCAGAAGAAATATCTGAGGATCTAACTAAGGCTCAAAATAAAGTATCACCCCAGTCCATGTGTGCTGGTGGTGAAGATACATCTATCAATCCTATTGTTGCTCAGCCGGTAGCGTCTGGGGGCCCGGCAAAGAAACCGCAACAGACCGATGGCGATCAACCTTTGGTTACTTATGATCCATCAATCCTTTCATCCCTAAAGTTTACCATCTTGAAATTCCCGTCAAATCCAAAGACTTTGGAGATCACTGGCGGTGATATCAGCGATCCACAAACTGGCCAGGTCTCTTGGCCTTTGCTTAAGTCCCTGATAGAGACACAGTGGGGCATGAATTTAGCAACGGAGTGGCTCCTCGTCAACTGGTGGTTTCGTATCAGACGGCAGGAAGACCTGGACCAGTGCATGGAAAAGCTGTGTAAGTATGGACGAACGTTGCATGAGATTGTGCTTTGTGAATTGGTGAGAGGAAAGGTTCTCCCTGATGACGCGTACAGTATCATCAGGAAGCTAAAAGATCAACATGCAGAGTTTTGGAAGGGAAAGGATGATGTTTCAGCAAAGCCGGGAAAGGCTGAGAAATATGTGGTGGGCAACGGCAGGGAGCTTGATGGATACCGTCTAAACGATAGTTTAAAGGGGCATGATGATTCGTCAAGGGTTGATAACAGCCGGGATACTCTCATGGATGTAGCCGAAGAACCGAGCGGCGCCAATCCTAATACAACCCTCTCAAACACGCAACTACCACCACCTGCAGCCACTCCTAACAATGACAATAACCGTCGATCGACTAGACAGAGTTCTAATTCCATCCATTCATTGAAAAAAAATGGAGGTCGGAGATGGAATCTCAACGCTCCTACCAGTTTGTCGGGTGGAGACAACAATTGGTCATCCGAACAGAGTTCTTCCTTGGGTATCCTCAAAAGATCCATTGCAGTTTCCGACAAATTTTCTGATGGTACTTCAGTGAAGAGAAGAGCTATTGAGTCCAAACCGACAACAACCCCATCTTCTCGCAAGACACCAGCCTCAAATGTGCAAAGCAACTCTGGTTCAATTTCTCCATGGCGTAGCGGTAGTCGCTTTCAGAGTTGGGCAGCATCGTTTTTGCCGTCCGCTAATCGCTGGAGGAGCGGTAGGTCTGGAAATAATGTTCCTACGGAATCTCCTGGCGGTCGCCATGAGCCAGGCGTCACCCCAGAAGCTTCCTCTGATGGAGCATCAGAAAACGAACCAATCACGAAAGCTACACTCTCAGAACCAGACCCAGAACCGCAGTCAGAAGCAATCCAAACGCCCCTCGTAGAAAAAGAACGGATATCCGAGCCGACTCCTGAAACCAGTGATTCTTCAGCGTTGGCAGAACACCCTCCCCCTCCGGGAGATGAACCGGTCACGCCAATAGAGCCGGGGGACACCCCAGAGATATCCGCTTCTAACTCCCCTCAATCTTCGAATGGCTCCAAATCGGCCATAAGGAATCGTGGCAGACCAAGAAAGGTGCCATTAGCATCAGGGTACAGCATTGCCCCATCAACGGAATTTAATGTGCTGCAGCAGAGTATGTCTCCATTCCTCTTATCACACCACATGCTAATATTCACAGCTCCGAAACCACCTCCACCGCAAACGGACCCCTCTGCAGTCTTGAACACTGGCCAACATGCCTGGAGAGCAGTCCCTCATAGTTCCACGGTCCGAGCCGAGAAAAGTGCAGGAATTGGCTCTTGGCGGGTCGTCTCTGCCAATCCATCGCAATTAGCTACTACTACCCCTCCAGCAATTATACCAATGCCACCAGGTTGGATGACTGGTTGGAGAGCTGTTTCGACTCAATCCAAAAATCCGGCGAGTTCGAGTTCAACGGAGCCGAGTGATAGCGGCGCAACTTCTACCGCTCAAACCTCTGCGCCAGACAAGGTCGCATTAGCACGAAATGGGTCACCTGGAGCATCTGGGGTTTCACTACCAGATGATATGGATCTGGATACACCCAAGAAAGCCCCGAAGTCCACTGAGAGTACGGATATGTCGACAGCGTCCCCTTCAAAATCTCTTGGGTCGACTGCGGCACCCACACTGCCCACTGGTGCCCCCTACCAGCCCCCCACCGTCGCCGACAAGCCAGAGCTACCCGCGCCCTCGACTACATCTGGCAAGGAAGAAGTGACAGCAGAGAAAGATCCTACCCCGGTTGCTGAAAATACTGTAACTGGAATTGTCGGAACAGATGCCGCTTCCCCTACGCTTGAGACTTCCACAACCCCAGCCGCCTGGAGTACTGCTACCCCCGCAACTGGTGAGGTGTCCCTGCCGGTGGTTGTAGCGGATATCAAAGGTGACCAACAGGAGGTTGATGATACCCGAAGCGAAATTTCTTCCGTGGTGGATATGGATAAGATTAATGAGAGTGCGGATCTTTTACTTTGGGCCGCTATGGGTGGCAGTCCAGCTTTGGCCCCTCCTCCAATCTCTGACACCCCAGAGTCCACTACTGCCACCGAGGAACCAAATCAGCCGGCAAAGAAGCGGAAATCGCTCCCGAGAAAGAAGAGAGCTACCGCCAAGCCGAGAGATAAAGTTAAACCTCCCCTAAGAAAGTCTCTGATAGCAGTTCTTAAGCTTTCACCCCAAGCATTGAGAACTATTGTCAAGCCAGATAAGGCACCATCACCACCACCGACGCAACCAGCCTCTCAACTGCCAAAACCAGTCGAGATGCAGCCTGCCCGTCCATCACTACCACCACCTCCTCCTACAGCCTCGTTTACCGCCGTAAATATTCCACGCCCTCAGCCGTATCGTAGGCCCGAACCGACAAACGACATTACTACCACGACTGTCCCCAAAAGCGCTGCTGCTCCTGTCATTACCAGGCCACCCATGGTCCCCAGCCCGACAACGGTTCCCAAACCGCTCCCGACTCTCGGCTCACTCCAACCTCCCAAAGATCCTACCGAGGCTGTCAACTCAGCCCAAGCTCCCAAAGCTCCAACCCCCAAAGCTCCAACTCAATCTCCTAAGCCAATCCAACCTCTGAAAGACCCCAGTCAGCCCGCGTCGACCATGGATGCGCTTGCCAGTGCCCGGAAGAAGCAAGAGGAACAGCGCAGAAATAGCGGTCGCCTCGACTCTCTAAGCAGCAAACCGAAGCCGCCTCAACGACCCGGGCCCGTGATCCCGCGGCCCGCATATGCCAAGCCAGCGGCATCGCCTCCCGCATCAAACGAGAAGGACGGAGATGAAACCAGCACCGACGAGGACGTACCGAGCCGGCATATTTCCACAATACCTATCATTCGCCCACTAGGATTCCCGTCATTGATCGCCAAGGAGGTCCCACGCCCCCCAGCATACGTTCCGAAACCTCGTCCTGGCAACGCTACTTCCTCCACGGATATCCCAAACAATCCCCCGTCCGGATCCTCTAAGATGCCACCTCTAGTCCGGCCCGAGAACTTCTTATACTGGGATCCCAACTCCGCTGAGAAACCACAGTCCAAGCCTCCAGCCCTAAGTACCACCGTCGGCACCAAGGAATGGAAGCTACCGATTCGTAAGCTTCCCTCTCTTCCTCCCTCCATCCCACACCCACTAACTCCCACCAGTAGAACGCACAGGCTCACCAACCCTTCCACTCACAGCCTCTTCCTTCGGTTTCCCGCCGGCGAGCACATCCCTAGCACCTCTCGTACCCCTCCCACTCCGTCCCTCAAACCCTCCGCCTCCTCCACCCCCTCCAAAAGCGACAGAAATACTCTTCACGATCCACCGACGGGAAGCGCCCGAGATCAAGCTTTGCGTTCCGGGTGCCGACATCGCGACGGAGGCCGGGAAGCTGCAATGGGACAAGCTGTGCGAAATGGTTTCTTCAAATCTCCGCTTCGACAATTACCACGAGGGATTAGTCGTGAATTGGTGCGTACTTGTTGATAACCAGGAAACGCTAGATCGGGGCATGGAGCTGAGAGCGTATCGGAAGGGGAATAATGAGGTCGTTGTTGTTGGGGTTGACGAGACTGGACGGCCGAAGGAGAAGGAGGTGGTTGAAGCGTTGGTGAAGGGGAGGAGGAAGTTGAGGGCTGAGTTGTGATAAGACTGTTGTATTTTAACTGCGTGCATGTTTTCGTTGTAGAGTTTTTTTATGTACTAGTATTTTTTTTGTTTTATTTTGTGAAATTATTTTTCTCCCGTTGCCAATACGGAGGGCTTTTCTTTTGTTGGTTTGGTTGAAGAGGATAGATTTTCTTTTTTATCGTTGTATGTAATTGAGAGCGAGTGATGGACAATAGTATTTGCACTACCGATCAAATATTCTGATCTTATAAAATGGCAGGTGGCTTTGTATCTACCTTTGTCACTATTGCGTATCGAACGTAAATTTCCACCGTGACTAACGTTGGTATCCCAATTTCTAATGATACCACAAAGAAAAAAACTATTATACAACGAAACAAACAACTCAAACGAAATAACACCATATCATCCTATCCAACCATCCATTCACCCATAGTCGTTCCCCCCACCCTTCTGCTTTCTCATACACCCAGAAAACCTACCTTCCCCATCCCTTAACCCTCATCCACCTCTCCACGCCCTCCCAAAACTTCTCACACACCTCCCTATCCCTAAACCTCCGTCCTCGATCCACGCTAAAAACCTGCACACCCGTTCCCCACCTCTTAACAACCTCTGGCACCCTCTCCCCCTCCCACCCGACATAGAACCCTCTCACCTCCCGGAACAGCTCAACGGGATTACTCCACCGGTAGCTCCGGAACTGCCATTCCTGGCCCGTCGTAAAAACAGCAACAACCTTGTCCCAATAATCGGGTTTGAACTTATCCGGCGAGTCGACGACGTCGAAGCGGATGGGAGTGGTAGGGTGGATACTCTGCAGGAGGCGGGAGACGCGGAGGAAGTTTGGAGGTGTTTCGATGGATACGGTGGGGGGTATGAAGACGCCTTCTTCGAGGAAGGATTTGATGTTTGACATTGTTAGGAGGGAGGAGGCACTGGGGGAGAGGAGGATTATGGGGTCTTGACGGCGAGGTTTGCGGGGGCGGGAGGAGGGTGGTGGTGGGGGACGGGTGGGGAGCGCGGTGGGTGTGGGTTTGGAGGCAGAGCGGAGACGGGTGATGAAGTCTTCCGCCTGCTTGCGGACGTGCGAGAAATCCTGCGCTTGTTAGCGGCGCGCATGTTGAGGGAGGGGGGTGGTACAGTGGGCTTGATCCCGCGGAGCATAACGTTGCGATTAGTAACGACCCGTTCGCCGGCGTAGATTTCAAGGAGTCTTGGGTCGGTCGCGCGGACCTTGGCAGCAAGTTGCTGCGACTGTGTCTGCTGCTGCTGCTTCGCAGGTTGCTGATGCTGCTGCTGGACGACAGCGACGGGTGGGCCGCGCGGCAGCGGGCGGATATGATCGCTCTCCTCTGGCCCACCGTCGACAAACGTCACGAGCTCAAGGCGCTCAATGAAGCCAAGATGAGTAACTCCCAGCGACTGTGCGGACGCAATGTATTCTGTGATTGTAGTCTCGCGCTGTTGCCACGCGAAGAAGATACTGCGCAGGTCCACTGCCGCGTTATCTTTAATGAAGCGCGTGAGGGTGGTGAGGGGGATAGAGGTGGGCGCGTGTGTGAGCGGTGGTAGGAGGGGGAAGGTGAGCTCCGTCGCGGTGTCCAGGCTGTCGGTGGGGCTGAGGGAGGGTGAGAGGCCATTTGCGACCGAAGCACGGAGGAGGAGGAGCGCGTCGGGAATGTCGGGGGATGCCATTGTCGTGATTGTGATGTTAGTGGTAGTGGACCGAAGAGGTATTAAGAGCAAACAAGGCTTCGCTACTCGAGTAAGCTTGGCTTGGTGCTGTCGGGTAACTCAATGCCAGTGCCAAGGGGCTGGGACGCGGCTACAACGTCGGCTACATCAGCTACAGGTCCCGCCGCGCTTGCGGTAATCTTATATACACACCTCCACCCAACATCACTCGCTGCCGTTATTTATACTAGGTAAAGACTACACTCTTTTCGTGCCCAGGCTAATCTCACGCGAGCGGGAGTCTAAGCACGAGAAACGACCAAACACAGCTAAAAACCCCAATCATCCAAATCCAAATCCAAAAAGACAAGGCAAGGCAAGCTGACGATCACGTAACTAGGCCAGGGAACAGCCAAAGGAAGCGCAGAAGTTCGTGCGGGGCGGAGGGCTGTTTCTGCACGCCTGAAAAAAGTGGGGACAAGGCCGGGAGGCCCGACGTGTATCCATTCAATCCAATTTAGCTCTACGTTCCCGTATCAGTAATCACAAATGCCTTAGCCCGCCCGAACCGAAATATCAGGCCACCTTCAAACATAGGAAGTTATGGTGATGTGCTTTTACCCCCTCCCTTTCTATGTACACTTCTGCCCAATGTTGCTCTTTCTCGGTAACGGAGAGCAAACTGGTAAGAGTCCCTGACTGTATTGTCTTTCCCCAAAACCCATCTCGATGCCCCGAAGCAGCAGCCAACACGGAAAAACCGGTCCTTCTAGCTTGCTACCCCACCGAACCAATGTTGCCAGACCTTAATAGTTTTAGGACAGAGCCGCAAACATCATGTACTATCGCCAGTGTCATGACTCAAAAGAATCACTCCGATTAATCATCTCAATTGGAATTCCATTCACCCTAAGCCTTGCACTATTCTCACTAAAAGCCCACTCACGAATATATTTAACAGGTAGAAGATGGGTAGCACACCTGTAAAGATGAAGGGGAAGGAGGAAAGAGGGAGAGAAAGAAAACCAGTTACCCAAACAATGAACTCCAACAAAGTTTCCAGTAAAAATAAAGAAACTCGGAGTGGAAGAAATCGTGAAAAGAAAAGAAACTTGTAACAACACACCAGTTCCATCGGTAACGGGTATGCGTCCAACCAACCAAGCAAACCAGACAACAATAGCAACGAGCATTGTTGAACAGACAATGAAGAAAAAACCAATCAAACAAAGAACAACCCGTACCAGAAAACACATGCAACCCACTGTCAGCAATCAAACACCCATTAATGGTCATCTCGGTACATGACATGTAAACACCATCACCAATCACCTTTCTGAAGAAAATGCCCCCCGTTTAAACCAAACAAACATTTCTTTTCCCAATCTCAACAGAAAAAACCCAAACACAAGAAAAAAAGTCAAAAACACCTCACTCTTCTATTATTCTCAATCAAGTCCAGTTCATCCAAAGGTCCATATGTCACATCACCCAACGGGGGTGTATTACACTATCGAGCGTCCCCGTATCTTCGACTCCCACTCCGGTGAAGTCCCGATTGGCCGCTCGCAAGCCGCTCGTCATCGAGAATGTCGCCGGCGACTTCGATATACTTGTGCGTGCGGATGAATTTAGGCACAGAATCCTATGAGACAGTCAGCATTGTTCGTTCATACCATATAGCGAGTGATCAGGGAGAAATACACCGGCCATCAATTTGAACACTTGCTGCTGTGCGCGATCAAACAAAGAAGCAACCTCCTTCAGCGAAGAGTACATTGAAGTTTCGTCCTTGGCTACGGCTCGGGTCATACGTGACGCCATATCCTGCCGTAGTGGGTGGTCGATGTTCAACTCGCAAGGAGAGCCCGGAGCGAGGAAGGCGTTGTAGAGACCTGTAGTGTTGCCAAATCAGCACTCGATTAAATCGAAAAGCTGGAACGGATGCTGAGATCCTCTCCGCTCGATGATTAATGGGAAGGACGCACGTACCATAAGCTGCAGCCAAAGTCTCCCTGACGGCATCTGATTTCGACATATCAATTGCCTGGAAATTCTTGTTGAATTCAGCAACGTCCAAATAGAACGTCAAATTCTCTTCGCAAACGGTTTCCCGTAGGAACTCTCTGTACAACAATCTGAGTGCAGCATCATTTAAAATCGCCTGTAGTCGGGTCGTATTCGTTTCTCTTTGATCCTGATGATGACCTATTCACACCGTTAGCCCTAAATAATTCCTAAGCCAACAAAAGCATCTTGGTTGGCTTACCACGCGGTGACCCCGAGCCACGGTTCCGAACAGTTGACGTTGCTAGGGAAGTAGAAATACAATTTGCGTTGGTTTCCCCGTTACGGTCTCCCAAGCTCGTTCTGTCAGGTTCGATCCAACCGGCTATTCTCTGTCCCTTTTCGGTAATGATGTAAACAGCATTCTTTGTGGGTTGGAAATCCTTTCCTTTCGGATTTTGCTGAATATACGCCTTATCCTCCAATACCGATTGGATCAACCCATAATGTAAAAACAGATTCACAATCTCGTGAGTCTCACTCCGTTCCACGGTCGTGCAGCAGTCCAACAACCAATCCACCGCACACTTGCCGGTGAATGACATCTTGAGTAGTACTTTATCATAAATTTTCCTGTTTTCTGCCAGCTTGACTCCTGTCTGTCCGTCCTGATAATCCGATACTGAGTCGCTGTCTGAAACCGCCACACTATTCTTAATATTTGGTGTCGGCCCAGCAAACCGACGGAAAATTACTTCGGTGGTAGTCTTGTCGTGTGACAATTTGTCCGTTGTCAGATCCCTCTCCAAGATGACTAAACGCATGGTGTTGAATGGTGAATTGAGGAGCTTCAACACATGATCTTGTTGGATTCCATTCCTCTGGCAAAATCGCTCCAGAATGTGGATTCCCTTCGGAGTCAATTGCCACAGACAACCCTTCAATGGAAACTGCTGTATTGTCTTTCCATCGGCCAACTCAATAAAGCGTGCATCCATGAAGCGTTGACATACAGATCTGGCCATCTCCTTCGCCATCGAGAACGTCGTCGTCGTTGTGGTTGTGACAATTCTACTTGAATCCTTGGGGTCCGGCATCCTGTTAGACTGCGAAAATTTCAAGGAGCCCAAATTATTGATCGCTTCCTCGGATGCGAATGAGAATTGATAAGCCTTGAAACGGAACCGATGCATTGTTAGTGGCAAACTGACCATCAATGTCGAAAACAGGTCTTTGAAGTCCTATGCAATTGTCAGCAAACCAACTAAAGCGATCTATCATTCCATACGGCACTCTGTCCCATTCCGCCCGTCTATTCTAACGGTAGAAGAAATTCCATCCCAATAATGGATACATACCCGTGTGAAGGGCCTATCATCGTCCGTCATCCGGAGTAACCGGGAGCTTGTCTGATGCATCTTGCTATTTTGTCGAGCACTTATATCTGTAGAGACAGTGTCCTTGGTTTCGTGAAGGTTTGAAGAATCTGCCGATGAGTCGAGAAGACTCTCGGTAGAGATTGATTTCTTGTGTTTTTTGAAAGACGTAATGTCGAGATCCCGGGAGGAAGGTTTCTCGGGGAGGAAAGGCGCAAGCGTAGTACGGTTTACTGGAGCACTATTGAGTCGAGCCAATGAAGATTGCGACGCTGCAATGGCTGGTCCTACTTGAGGTTCGTCGCCTGCAGTAACAGCGTGGTAAAAGATGGCGATCGGGGTTTGGGAATCCGAGGAGATAGTAGCGGTGGTGGAGAGCAAGCTGTTGCGGTTGCGGTTGCGGCTGCGGTTCTGTTTTGGCTGCGTCGATGGCGATGAGGTTGGGAGGGTTGCAATGGAGGTGGAGAAGGAAGCGCGGTGGCCGAGAGAGTGAGTCTTTTCTGAGACGAAGGCTGCGAGCGAAGACAAACGATCAGAGCCCGTTGTACCACGTGGCGACTTGCGGGGCCTTGTTCCTTGGACGGTGGTAGTACTGGGCCTGGCAGCGGAAGTTGCAACGGAAGGGGAAGCAGACGAGGAAAAGGCGGGAACGGGCTTGGTTTTGGCTTCTGAGAACGACGGAACGGGATTGACTAGGGTGAAGGGGGTGGTGGTAGCGGACGAGGTTGTTGTGGTTGCAGTGAGACAGTTTGATCTCGGCAGGCGCACACGTTGTTTCGCGGGAGGACCAAGCAACGTGGGATCCGGCATGGAACGATGAAACAAAGGGTGTAATGAGGACGGGCGCGCGATAGGACAGGACAGCACAAGGCAGATGGGACAGGACTCGGGGGCTCCGTAAGGGGTGCACTGGGCTGGCAGCTAGCAGCAATGGCTGGCAATTGGCGCTGGTTGCTGGGGGACACGCCACGACTGGATCTTCCGCTGTGCGATGCTAGTGCGAGCAGCAGACTGCTGGGTAAGTAAACGCTGCAGCAAAACATGCTCCCGAGGACAGGAGGAGTGAATGGGTGGGGAAAGCTGAGAAAAGTACCAGGTACTCCGTATGCAGGTACTCTACTCTACAGACAACCCGAGTTCCTCAGCAAGGTTGTGTCGAGTACAGGTTAGGGCCAGGTTGGGGCAATTCGAGACACGCAAGACTGTGGAGGAGGCGATCAGGATGGAGGCGACGGTCTTCACGGGTCGGGGGGCTTGTCTTGTCGTGGCGGAGGTTGGGAAGGGAAGAGCTCTAGCTTCTACGGCCACCTTAAGTTGGGACCGTCCTCCCTTTGACGTCGGTGGACAGAACGAGGGAGCGCACTGCCTAGCCCAAACAATAGCGCATTGCCGCTCCACCGGGCTAAAATAGCGAAGGGAAGGGCAGTCCGGGTACAATGAGGTACATTGCCTACACCAGCGAATCGGCGGTGCAAGGCCTCACCTCCGACGGACGGCCGGAGTCGCTGATCGCTGAGGGACTGCTCCCCCCTCGGCGCTGCTGTCCGTCGTCGCTGCGATGTCGTGCATCCCTCGAATCAATCAATTAAGCTTTGGGGGAGGGTGTTGCGACCGATCGTCGCGCACACCAACAGAGCGACACATCTTACTAAAGCCAATCCGGTTGGGCTTCCACCGCTGGTAGCCCTCGTTTTTTCCGCGTGGTTCACAGGTGTCGCGCACGTTGCTGGTGCCATAGAACACGTCAACAGCTCCAGCCTATCACAGCCCAGGGCACTCACTCAGCGACATTCGGTCTTCGAATGGGGCGACTTCTCTTTTCTTTTCTTTTCCGCACATGGAACTGCTAGCGCCAAACATTAGCAGCTATTTTCGAATTAATATTTAAGTACCCAAATTTACCAACCACCTGTCGTGTCTGGCCGCCTAGCCGGGCCCCAACGAAATCTTCCTCCCACAACCTTGCTCCCTCTTTCATTCGCGGAGAAACCCCACTGTTTCTATACGTCTTTGCTATCCAGGGTTCCCATTGGGCCAGAGCGAGGAAAACTGTAACTGAAGCCAGCCGATTGCCAGTTGGCGCCATGGCGGCATACAAACACCAAAAACGAGCAGCATTCATCCCGTCTCCAAACCCAGTTTGTTTACTCGCGTTATCCAAACGGGGCGCCCCAACCGTGGCCTCGAATCAGGCTCTCAACTGTGTATGTGTGCACTAAGATGAAAATGGAAGTGACAAAAAGGGAATAGTGTGGCGAGGGAACGAAATTTCAACACCACAGGTTTGAGCTGGGTTTACACAGAAAGAAGAGTTTAGGGGAAAGGAGATAAAGTTTATATGGGGCACTAAGCAAGTCAGGCAAATTTGTGGTGTAAAGTGAACAAGCAACCGAGTCAAGCAGGCAACAACCCAGATCAAGCCTGGATCAGCTTTGGGTTAAGGCTGCTGTGAGTGCACATGTGGTGGAATTCTTTAAAAAATACTTGGTATTGACTCAGGTAGATGTAACCTAATATCCCCCCCCCAAAGCTCAGGTAATTTGAAATTTTGGTAAAGTGATGTCTCCAAACCCTTTCACCTCACTTTTTTCATGATCTCAATTTGGGTCAGACTCGCCATTTCAGTTAGTATAAAATCACGTGAGATCAAAGGGCCGCCACCCCAACCGGTAGATTTGCCGGAATTTCTGCGGAATCCAGCTACACACGTTTTCCCCGAAATTCGGGGTCCATACGAAAACGGCTCACAAGATGGATGGTCACCAACCCATGTCTACCTACGTCATTAATACTCCATTTGGGCAAAGGAAGACGGATTTAGTTCTATATGGAGGGCTTGAATCGGCGCTGAATGAGTAATCCTGAGATTCGACCGATGATCTTTGCAGAGTTAGGGATGCAGAGGCGAAGGCTAATCATAGAGCCTAGGGTGTCGAATTCAATCCCTACGGCCACGCGATAGCTGTCATACCATCCAGTCCTCCAGCACGACGCCATCTACCCTCTAGAGTGCTTGGCATTTCCTGTTAGCCAACTACGTCAAATTTGCACGTTTTCTACATGGGAATCGTTGTTGACCGGCGCGGAGGTGGTATGCGCGGCAACCTGCAGAGTATAATCAAAACATATCCACACCGATGCCTTTCCGTGGCCGACTCCAGCTGGCCCGAAACATGAGCGGAGAGACATTTGAGATGATTGCGGATGTCTAGTTTCGGGCTTTAAGCCGGCGCCTCCTATCATAAACACTATTCTCTATCGCCCCAGTCATTATCGCTATGTTTAACCCATGTAGAGTACATATTGGTACTTCCACTGGCGTGGGACTCTGTGGGAACATCCTTGCATTGCAGTTTGCGCTGTGTGTCGACAGCCGCGTGGCATAGATTAATACCTGCCATCCCATAGTGGTACAATGCAATACGTCAATTCTCGGGAAGATAGATATCCTGCAGCGGAGGCAACGTGGTTTAAACCTGATATCCGAAACCTCGGACATTCCTCGGTCGGGGTAAGGCCATTTGTGCCAGCCTTGCGGATCGCCAAGTTCCTTAGCTAAATACCTAAAGAGGGCAACTACCGACCCATCTTCCAGGAGGCCTACGTCTGGAGCACTCTACTTAATCGATCTGTCGTTAAAGCAGCGGACGCTGGAGATATTCCGCTTCTGCCGGCTGTATTCAATGAAAATGTGTGCTCAACCGTATGCACGGGCGCTGCATGTACAGTACGTTGTATGTACTCTAGTGATCGCACTCTATGTACCGTATGATTTGGATGCGGTCCATTTATTCCGGATACACAGGATAGTGAATACCCGTGCGGACTGCTGACGCTATTCGCCTGCCTAGTAGATTGTCATGCGATGCGGCTACAAAAAATCTCCAAGCGAATAAGAAATGCTGCTGCCACCTATGCAAGCTGTATGAAACCGGATGCCCAAATTATACGACATCGATTTTCAGCTCACCTCATGCTCATGCTCATTCCAAAAATCGGAAATTCGAGATGAGGCGTTTATTTATGGGCGCTACTCTAGATGATGCTGCCTTCCGATCGACACCCCTCATCCTCACGAAACTTGTCGTCGTGTCCCCAGGCCCAGAACTCATTCAGAGTTTTAAATGGGGGGATGGAGGGACCACACACATATATGCGCACGCTCCGGAGATGAAAATTTGTCGCCGAATTGTCTGTAGTCTTGTGGCGTGCGCACATGGCCATCAAAGCTGAAGTCCCTTAAGCTTAGGCCCCCGATAGGCTATCGTAACAATTATCACCATCGATCGAAATTTTTCTCCAAATCACCTCATCCACTATCTCCAGGGTAAGTTCTACCGTATTCGTGTCGAACGTCCATTTCCCTCTCTTACACTAAAAAGCTAACTAGCATGCCCACGAGACTGCCACGTGGAGTGAGCCTCGCGCACTATATTCTTTCTGCGGGCACCCGTCCTTCGTTCGCACTGTCGTGTCCGTGTTCGTCCACGTTTTTTGAACACCACCACTGCTTTTGCTTTTGGCAATTGAAGAAGAGATAGATAAAGCGGCGGCAGATGTTACGGGATATGTTTACGCAAGAGAACCCGCACCCGCAATTACCTATACTGTATTATTGGGAAATATCAGTTGGTGTGTAACAACTCATGTTCGATGGTCATTTGAAGGATGAAGCTATAGGCAGCAACGAATTGTTTCTCGAGCCCCATCAAGCGGGACACAGCCCAATCGGAAGCAAGATATCCATGACGCCGCCACCAGCCTTATATCTAGCCTATGATAGCAGTTACTCTAGTTGGAGTTACATTCTAGAAACCACCACCCGGGGCTGAAGCCCGGCCGAAGACAACACCGTGGACAATTCCCGTATCCACTTCTCATTTCTCAGTCATCGAGAAATTTTCGGGCGGTGGTACGATAGCGGAGGCCAGAAGTGGGTTTGCTTTTTTTTTCTTGGTGGTATGCAGAGGGTGCGCCATAGTCGGTGGTCCCAGCTCATAGCGTTGGCACGGTTCGTATAACAACTTCCGAAACCCTAAGTCCTTATATGTAAGGATGAAACGACATCCAGGATAGAAAGCAATTATTTCCCATGCGGCAAGCTCGGAAACATAGGCAAGATGCCTAAAAAAGGTAACTTTGACCCGTCAGCCTTCCTATGGATGTTGCTGTGGTGCCTGGGGATTACTGTTATTTGGGATCTCTGCTCCGCACTACACTCGCGGGTTTTGGATCCTATATCGTAGTGCTCAGCGCCCGGAAACGATTGTACCCTCTCGGACGGGAATGTCTCTCCGCACGAGTCTCAGAAGTCAGCGCCGGTGAAAGAAATAGTAGTGAGTTATTCTGACTAGGCAACGATGACTTAAGGCTACGGGGGACGGGCTTATGGATGATTATGACACAGACATAACAGAATGGCGAAAACGAGCGATATACCATGATTCCCCGGCCCCGGGGAGCGAGCAATATAATCAAGGTCGAGAATTCTATAGAGTAATAGAAATCAAGAGACACAGCGAAAAGAAGCAAAGGAAATGGTAGGAATCCCTCTAGTACTTTCGTCCACACCGCGCGATAGAACCCAAAACTACCCCCGCAATGTCTCGAGTTTTTGGTTACCCTGTTAACCTCATACTCTTATCTACACCTTCAGCCTGTAGCCTTACCCGTCATATCCATGCGGGGTTTGAGAATTGCGCACTAGCTAGCGCATGCTATGTATGATGTGGAGTGGGGAATACTAGAGGTTTGATTCCAACCACTCTGGATCATCACTGCTATGAGTACGCCTCCACGGCGTAGTGGATCCGCAGCAAAAGTTCGGGTTACACTCGGGCGTAGAAGGCGAAATCGGAAATGTCTTACATCCAAATTCTCATTGGAGTAGGGTTTAAACATTCCCCGATTTCGCCTTCCATATGATCTCGATTATTTTAGTCTATAGACGGCTTAAGATACGGTGAGGCTACACGCAGCGAAAAATAGCCAGCTACAGACTACGAGTGTACAGCACATTCACTTTGATTCTGTACTCCTCCAAGGGATCACAGCGCCCCACCAGTGCAGACAGATAGAGCTAATGTGTCAAAAAGAACCCCCACAAGTTCTCTACAAGCACAATACAGACCTAACCCACTCCAACGAAATGAATACCTTGAGATGCCTAGTGTTTGCAGAAGAAACAAGCAAATCCTTGTGGGAGGTGCATCATCATCATGCCTCAATCGATACGTTCTATTGGATACAATACCCTTGAATCAATCCGGATGGTTTGTTCTACCGCGACAAACGGATGAGTTCCCCCACACGAGATGCCTTCAAATGAGAATGCAAGAGGAACCGGGGGCATGAATGATAGCAACCGCAACTGTCTATCTCCTTCACTAGGTCTCCTGAGCCGAATAAGACTAAGGAGCATGATGCGAAGAGTATCCGTCAATATTTCTGTTGGATATGTATACGGCACAGAATTCCAGCATCTACTCATCGACGCTTTCAGATAGCAAAGGCAACACCAATTGGATCTAGGATCCTCTCGCTGCAGGGGAAATGTCTTGCCTTCGGGCGCCCCGGGGATCAGCACATGAAATCGAAGCCACTGGATGTCAAGAAGAAAGGGAGCGGTGTTTAGTGGTGCCTGTGCGTACGTACTCTAGGCAGCTGGAACAGCTTGGCCAATGGGACAACTCAGCCAAAATGTCGACTGGTGGGTGATTAACTGGGAGATTATCAGGCTGTCCTAGTGATTCGCCGCCCCGCTATGTAAAAGTATCATCATGGTTGACTGACACAATTGGCTTGTGAAAATACAAAGTGAGAAATGCGCTGATCTTGCCTTCTACGAGATAGAAGGATTTTTGTGGTGGTGTTACGGTATTCCTATTGGCTCCACCAGCTCGAGGAGGGGAAATCCGGTGAATCAAAAAGGTGTGCACAAAAAAGAATTTTCAAACTCTCTAAAGTCAGTGCAAAATACTTGCTCCTGAAAGCCTATCGTGGTTGCTGCAAAGCAGCCATCATTATTCCTCGCCTTAGTGGAAACCCTTGTTGTGGCAAACTCACGATGCAGGGCGCAAGACTCTGTGCATGCCTATGAAAAGAGACCTACTACATACATTGGAGGGCTAGGCGGACGTTTCAAATCTGGCAGCCAACACAACCTGCTCTCGCTTGCAAGCAAATTGGCTAAAATAAGACAAGCTTTTGACGATGACATACGGAGCTGGTCTAGATCTGGTCCCTCGAGCTTCCTAAAGACCCTTTTCTCTGTTTCAGCGAGTTCCATGCAGAAGTTCTTGCCACGTTCTTTGGCGGCCGGACCCATGTAGGCAGTTATATCGTGGTTTACTCATGGCAGGCGGCTCTGGATGGATGGATGTGAGAGCAGTCAATACAGTATCTAAGCAATGTAGCCGCCAGCAATTAAGCATCTTTCAGTGGTTGTGACTTTGAGTACTGTGAATGGTAATACGTCAAAAGTGCACTTTGTGTTTACCACTCCAAAACGCCGGAACCAAGTGGCTGCTGTCTCTTTAGCCCATCATTGGAGTTTCAGAACGTAGGATACCTTAACTTTCAATTTGTCATGCCTGGATACGTACAACACGGAGTATGCAGACGGACAGCCAACGTTCACCACGAACCGCTCGGTTGTCGGATGCACAATCCAAGACAGATACGAGGACCGTGCAATTGTGGATAGACGGGGAGCTAGAACTGGCATAAGTATTCCAGCGCTGAAGGCCCTCTGATTGGCTGTTACCATCTGCCTGGCTTCGTTAGCTTTCGTATCCCCTGTATTAGCGCCACAGACACATCGGCTCCTTCGGCAGTCTAGGGGCTTCCTCCTCACCGCCTGCGCTATACCCAGCCTGTCACCCGTTTGACACCGCAAGCACCGCACTCAGCTCAGCCCAGTTTCGGGAAACGAGCCGATGCGGTAGCGAGGTGGATCTTCATGTACCGGTATATGTACGTATATCTGTAATAGTGCAAGCGTGGTGGGTTGCAACGGTGTGGTTTGTAATTCTTCGTCAGTCAAAACGTTGCAACACTCAAAGAAGCAAATTACCCCATAACGGCGACTCGGCAATATCCATAACGTTTTGCGTGGGAAATCCATGCCTCTCACTCGAGTTTTTAGATAATACAATATCTACTTCCTTCACTCGAAGGATCAGGGGTAAAGTGGGAGGTTGCCGGTTGCTTTTACATCGAAAAAGTTTCCCAGGACCCGAACTGGTGCCGGCGGCGGCGGGCTGCTGAGCTCCGCGGAAATCGTTATCACGCCCTCTGCAGCTCTGTCCAATGCGGTAATATAATTGTTTTGTTCGCCCAAGGGGAGTTTGTGAGAGTGTTTTAATTCTGTGCATATGCAGCACGCGGGCCTACCTTGTTTTGACGTGCAACGGCCACGCGTAGGAATATAAACGGCGATTGAAGGGATGAAACGGCTGGAAAATTTCCCCTGCGGTAAACGGCATTACAGTGAGGATTTCAAGTGTTCCTCTGTAGCACCTCCCTATAGCTATCTCCCGAATAATTTACATAACGGTCTATGTTGTACGTCTGGCCCTGCATGAGTTTCTTAGATAGTCGACCCAAACGAAAAGCACCGCCGTCCTACTCTACTGCCGAATACCGGGAAGTTCCGCAATCTTGATGCTCTTGGTTTGGTGTCATAAAGGAGTCAAGATGGTTCTGGAGGCTTCTGTAGATCCAGGTGCTGATAAGGCTTTTGGTCAACGTCATGCTGATCTCTGGAGTTCCTGCACCGCGTCACTTGCAGAATTGAACAAAACTACCGGCTGCGTGTGGGGTCGTGATTGGTTTGAAGTAGGTCGGACAGTCTGATATGGTGGGGTTATAGTTACTGGAGTACCTTGTGGACAATATCGAACATGCGTAATGAAGTAGTACTTTTTTCAACATTCGACTAAAACTTTGGTTCATCGTGATCACCGGGATGACTCATTCGTTCTTGTCTTCGAAACCTAATAAAGTAGATGGCTAGGATTTCTTATGCTCTGATTTGATTGTCCAGTGGCCCTATGGTAATGACCCCGCTCCAATGTGGCGTTCGCTCATCCAGGTTCATGGTGGTGTCGTCGATAAGTCAATATCTCAGCCCGCAGGCGCCACCGGGCTTCCTCGCCCCGGCCGCTTCTAAACGAAGGCTGGCCGAGCCTTACTCAAAAACCCGCCGGCCAGTTTCAACACGGTGAAGCCCGGCCAGCCTGACGTCTTTGGATGCTTTCTTCGATGGTATCATTACTGGCTACAGATAAGAAGAAAGGGCCCACTGTGTGCTTGTTTTTGTATGTCCTGTGGTCAAGACTGATACATATATTCGTGCCTATTTTTGACTTACCCTCGCCATCTAGATCCCACCACACCAAACGAAATCTCCGCTGATCGGCTACAAAATTACTCGCGTCTGGGGGTAAAGGATAGGATGCTCCTGTTCTGGTATTAAATTTTATTGCAAGTCAAGGGTGTCAACAAGGGGAAATCTGAGGTGGAAGTCAGTGCACTCTCCAGCTTTACCATTTTTGCCATTATTCAGATCGCACTTCACCTAAAACTGTGTGTGGACACCCTCAGTTTTACCATTTATGTGTGGTTGTTTGCCAGAACAGGAGCGTCCGATCCTTTACCCCCAGACGCGAGTACATGCAGAATGCAGGATATACTCACTGGATTGTATCTTTTGGACTTACATCAAAACACACAGTAGTGAGGGTGAGCGAGCACCGATGATGGATCTGAAGTTACGTGATCCTAACCCTGGGTGAGGACATGACTGGTGTTATGCTGGGCATACAAGACCTCACTACAGTGGAGATGTAAGCGTGGCAGGCCAGGTCAGGGTGGAGGTGGGTTTATACAAGGTTCGGAGACCGGCGAAGATGAGGAGGGATTTCAGTTAGCTTATATATAAGATATGGGAAGATATCTACGAAGTATCTGTGACTGCAAACCAGTCCTGCGAAAGGCTGGTTTTGTGCTAATTCCTACGAGACGGTCCCCGATTCCGCACGCATAAGCACTTCATCTAATCATGAATTCTGACGCGAATCGCTCGCGTTGGCGGCTGGAAATTAGCCGTAGCCGCAGAATCGCATTCGGTCGCTTGCGGCCATGGCATGGCGTGGATCAAAAGCGCTATAACAGAAAAGTGAAGGGCGGCCCTGTTGGGAAATGGTCTCAGGAAAGGAATTTCAATCTTTTCCGGGTGTATATGTTCCGTACCATGGACGACCATTTCGGTTCGTAAACTGCGGTCGTCGGTTCGCAACATTTACAGTCCATCTCACGAACTGGCGAGGGTTTGTGAACCATCTCCCATGCCCGACCACACTGGCCTATTCTACATACAAAAAGCTTTATCTGGTCACTGTCCCACCCAAAGAGCCCCACACCATGTAAGCATAGTATTGGCCATGAGATGGGGTGAAACGGTACTTAGTATATGTTCATGGTCCCATCTTTGCTCAACTCGCCTAATCTGATTATAAGTCTCAGCAGTGTCATGGGATCCCATCAAATGTCCCACGGCCTTTATCACATAAATAGAAGTGGCATTTGATTGTGGCAATTGTTGATAATGTCTCCAGCCATAAACTTCACCGGGTCGTAGACGGGCTGTCAAATTACAACCTGTCCCCAGGTCGCGGTCTGAACTGCTCCAGGTTGCGAGTTGTCACAGGTTGTGTACCATACGGAACATATATAAAACCAACTCATAGTGCTGACAGATTTTGCGAATTGGACGACATCGAACTAATGGTGACCGAGAAAGGAGACCACCCAAACATAGCCCCTGGCTGACTACTGACGTTCGAACACAGTGAGTGGTATAGTACAACAAGGCTTGAACACTTGGATCACCAACGATCACTCAGTCTCTCCTAAATTACTGCTGCCATGGTCGTGACTTCCCCCTCAGGTGCGTCTCTATTGAATGCACCTATTTTCAGCTTCATCTTCACCTACAAGCTACTATGTCACAAAGCATCACCTTCGATATCTCTCATACTCGCAATCATACGGCTCGCTTTGTATTTCATTGTAGCCCAAGATATTTCACAAATCCGACTTTTCAAGATCAACCACCCAAATACAACAAACACAACACCATATCCTCTATCCACCCTCGCCCAGCTAGCACATCAAAGAAAACATTAAAAAGACAAGGTAGTAACAGCAGTAGTCTGCCTCCCACCTAGAGTACAGCACAAAGGAAAAGCCAGAAGCGAAAGAAGACTATAAGTACAATTAGAAAAACAGTTGAGAAGTGAAAAGGCATCAACGCCCTATCAACCACACACAATCGATGAAGATCACACCCTAAAAACCCAAGAAAGCAAACACAAAAACCACGATACGCGCCACCGCCTAATTAATAGGTTTAAATAGCAACTTCATATCAAACGTCAATTCCTCGATTCCATACTTATCATCAATCGATCCGACCGCGCCCAACTCCAGCTGCGACCCAGGCGGCATCTGTTTCGCTTTCTGCAACAGACCTAGCGTGATCTTGATGTTCCTTGGCTCACCCTCGGGGCCAAAGCCGATCTGTCGGCGATCTGTGTACTGCAGAAACCACTTCCCGATGAAATAGTATGGTGTTCCGTCTCTCGAGAATCCTACCCTCTCGTTCGGGTCCGGGTATTGGTCGAGGAAATCGGTGTCCCACACGGCTTTCCATTTCTCGAGTGCGCGGTCAAGGGTTTCAACTTCGTTGTGACCTAGAGGTGGGTTGGGATCCGGGCCCAGCCATTGCGATCGCAACATCCAATCGCGCTCTGAACGCATGTGATACAACCAGATCTGGATGTGGAGCGCATGGATAAGGAAGAACTTCGAAGCGGCGTTCGTGGAGCCCGGTGGGAACATGGACTCAGGAGACATAAGCCGCCTCATGGCATCTAGGAAGCGCATTTGCGTGGGCGTTCGTGTGCCACTGGCGTTAACCTCCCGGGAGCGTTGGTCCCCAAATATTCCCAAGGCAGCTGCGCATATCGATGCCTCCCCAGCTTCCCACGCGGCGTCGTCCGAAGGGAGTGGCAAATCCACTTCTTGATCTTCTACCCTCGGCGGGGAATTAAAGTAGATGAGGTATGCGGAGCTGAGGAGATATAAGATGTGGGCGCATCTATTCCGCCGTTCCTGGGTAACCCAGGATAACCAACTCCAAGAGACAGATCCCTCAGGATGGAAGTCTAGATCTGGCAATTGGCGATAATACTCATTTCCAGGCCTGCTACATTCCTCGCGGAGCTCGTTTTCATCCAGAACTCTGAAAAGTTTCATCTGGCGTGCTAAGCTGAGAACGGAATTATATTTTTCTCGAGCAACCCTTCTTTGCTTGTCTGTGCCGTGCCAGGTTAAAAGGATGTGAAGGAGCATAAGAGCTTGAATGTCTTCAAGCTCAACCATCGAGGATACACCGGGTTCTGTCGCTGGGGATACATGATTGGCCATGGCCACATAGACACGGTCACAGAGCCTGCGAACCTGCCCAACCGTAATTCCACGGTTTGAATACACAGCTCCAATGCAAATAAGAACACTCAAGAGACCTACGTGGGTCTTTCCGATATCAAAAGTTGGAACATGTATCATTGGGAAGTGCTTCTCGAAGTGATGGAAAAACAAACTGACGAAATGTTCAAGAAGTTCTGGGGTGAACCATGCCCGTAGGTCATCAGTATTGGTTCTGGAATGGTCCTCATGATCCCGATCAGACATGGACGAACCCACGGGATGCTCGGCGAAGCAGAACGCAATTACATGGTCACACTTTTCTCGCATCTGATTGACATGTGTAGAAGTATCCAACTGTTGTACATAGGTATCTGTGTCTGGAGGCCAAAAGGTAGATCCGGGCTCCATAGGTCGATATTGGTTCGGGGGATAAGTGAAAAGCAGGGTATCAATTCCGTCTCCTATCGTATCATGCGTGGATGATCCTAAACTGGGCTGTGCAAAGTAAGTGTTGTCGACGTAAATAGGGGCTATAAGACCATGCCAATCTACAACTGGATCTAATCCTCGAGTAGTTGGTCTGTTAGTGACATGATCTCCGTTGGTGCCGCCAGGTGTGAAATGGGGCTGTGACTGTAAATGCTCGTTTAGTTTTAAAACCGGAAGTTCGCCAGAAACAATTGAAGTCGAAGTTGGGATATGTTGTTCCAACCTTTCCTGCTGCTGCTGCTGATTTGTTATCATTGATTGCTGATGTTCTTGTTGCTGCTGATCCATCGATATTGACTGCTGGTGTTCTTGCTGCTGTTGCTGATTCATCGGAATTATCTGCTGGAACCCTTGTCGCGCCATGTGTGCATTCGGATGCGTCGGCGGTGGGAAGTTGAAACCTTCTCCGTAACCTGTTGTCTCATCCAGCACGGCACTTCCGTCGTCGCCAAACCCTGATGATTGGAGGGGGAATATCGACTCCTCGCTTGTCGAACTCCGGCGGCCGCGTGGTTGCACATGATTTTTGGTGTAGGTACACGAGCTGTTCTTCGTGCTACACCTCGAGCATGGATTTCCAACATCGCATTTGACCTTCAACTTGACACAATTATCACACGCTTTGCCCCCTGATCCCTTCTTCCCCTCCACGGAACCTGCTCTCACTCTCGCACCCCCGTTCGATCCGGCCCCTGCTGCAGCTGCAGCGGCAGCGGCTTTCTCCCTCTCCTTCTCAGCCGCCTTGGCCTTTTGTTGAGCATGAGTCAGCGTCAGATGGGTGACACCAAGAGGATTACCCCTGCGAGCAGAGCATTTCGCAAAATGCCGCTTCAGGATATCCGATCTCGAGAAATTGTCGCCGCAGAGTCCACACTCATATGGGCGAATTCCTGTATGTCTAAGCATATGGCGCTTCAGATGCTTGGCGTGTAGATACGTCTTGGAACACTCGCCACACGGAAATTTCCCGTCCTTGTTCTTCTTCGGGGTGATGTTAGATGTAGCTCCGGGGACGTAACCGACGTCTTTGCCTTTCCTCTTGGACGCCGACTGAAGCTGTGACGGTGCTGCTGCTGGTGAAACACTGCCCTCCGCATCCGAAGACGGCGAGGAGGCTGCACTTTCGCCGCTGGGCAACAACACTCGTCCACCGACCTCTACCATTCCCGATCCATTGGCAGCCAAAGCGTCGGGAGATAAGCGCGTTAGGTGTTGTTGAGTCGACTGGGCGGGTTGCGGCGAGGGCATTGGGAGTAACGACGCGTGTACCGGACGTTGCGAGACATGGTGTACGAGCTGTTGATGTTGCCGTAGTTGTTGCAATTGCTGCTGCTGGTAGTAAAGATGTTGATCCTGTTGCTGTTGTTGCTGCTGTTGCTGCTGCTGTCGCTGCTGCTGCTGTCGCTGCTGTCGCTGCTGTTGGCGTAACTGCTGTTGTAGGTGCTGCGGATCATTGGACTCGGGTTGGGAGTAAGTATACGGATGTGTAGGCGAAACGATGGGACCATGATATTGTTCTTGGTAGTGTTGTAGTAAAGCTTGCTGGTAATGGCTGGGGCTGTAAGCAAATTCTAGCAGCGACTGTGGTTGTGGAGACTCTCCGGAGGAGGTGGTGGTGGTTATTGCGGTAGGGCCAGAAATGTGGGTCTGCAGAGTGGGTCCTCCTGCTCCGACGGCAGCAGCGGTGGTGGTGGCATTGGTGCATTGTGAATGCGGCGGTAGTGGACGGAAGTCATGTGGGGACACAGGGTGGAGAATATTAGGCTCTTGCTGAAGCTGAGGATCTATTGTTGGGACGAGCTCGCGCTGATATTGGTGGAGTTGTTGCCGGCGGTGTTGTGGTTGTGGTTGTGGTTGTGGTGTTTGGTTTTGGCGAGCGGCGTGATGCTGCGAACCGAACGACGGCGACGGGGCCGGAGGTGGTGGACGGTTCGCAGACATCTCGGAGATGCAACCTTGGTGTTCAAGAGGGGCGGACCAGTTTTGAGAAGGTTGGGGAGGATATTCATGGGATTGCTGCTCTTGTCGTTGCTCTGGGTCCTGTTGGTAATCGAGAGCGACGGGACAATAATAAGGTTGGTTAGGTTCCATTCTGCGACAAGCAGCGACAGCGACAGCAGCAGCCTCACTCGACTTCCTTCTTCCTTCCTGTTGCCCTATTACTTCAGATACACCCTCCTACCCGTTCCCTACCTCTCAATATCCCAAATTCTTTGCTTGACTGTCTCGTTGACGCCTCCCGCTGCCCGCACCCAGGACCGCCGGCTTGCTTGTGCGAAGCCTGTCTGACGACTCGCACGCAGAGAAGGCTCCCCTTCGTATTCTCCTGCGACCAGGTTCTCCTCTCCAGCCTGTCACAGGCGTTCCTTCCTTTTTCCTCGGCGTCGTCTCGTCTCTTTCGCTCTCGCTGGCTGCCGATTCCTTCAACAGCGCCCCGGCAATCTCCACCAATCGGCGATGGTCGGATGTGCGACTGAAGGGCTCGACTTGACGATGCAACGGTTTTTGACAGGGATGGCAGCGGTAGTGGGGTCCGGAAGCCACGGCGAAAAGCCCTAACTGCAGACGGTGCGATGCTGCTGGGTGTCTGCCTGAACATGGTTACGCGGTGAATAGAGAGGACGTATCGCAGCTGCAGCCAAATTGCAAAACAATACCCCAATCGAGTGGGGCAGGTAAAAGAACATTGTTACATTACCGGATGCTGCTGCGGCAGCCAGAGTAGCCCCGGATATAAAGCCTATCCCCATTGCCGGTGCTTGCAGCATGCTGCTGCTCGACAAGGGGCGCAAGCGAACGCGAGCAAGACCCAACCCGATGCCAAGGGAAGGAAAGGATGGAAGAAAGGAAGGTAGGCAACGCAGACTGCACCGCCCATGTATCTTTTTGGTGGCGCTGCCAGCAAAAGGGTACTTGGAATGCAGGGCCATTGCTGCCCTCGCTACAGCAGGGGTGCAGCTGGAGGTACATATGTAGCTCTCTGCCACATTTAACGTCAAATGATACTTGATCAGTGGGGCCTGCATATTGGTAATTGAGTACAAAGCTTCAACCCCAGCCGCCGCCGCGAGTACTTCCCCGTTATATCGAGCGCTCGCAGATGTCCGATGCATGTATCAACTGCGGCAACTTTTGTATTGGGTTACAGTATCCACATAATTCGAGACAGTCCGGCAAACGGAAGAATAACGGGCGCCCTACAAACGTAAGTGCTCTTACCAAAGCCGTTGAGTGGGGGTGATATGATTAGGACAGGTACCGTAATAACCTTTGCGGGAGGTGCAGGCTGGCCCTTTTCAATCGTATTTGCAGCGGGCTCTCTTTTTGAGTTTAAACTTTGGGAATGGGTAATGACGGCTCTATTTCTTATCGCTATTTCTCACGTTTTTGCCCGCCGCATGTGCACATGCAGAATTGTGGGAAGCGGCGTGGTCGCCTTCACGTCAAGTAGATTCTTGTACACCTCGGTCGCAAAGCATCATACTAATCGCTAGAATTCAAGCACAGGCCTACTCGACTAGAAAGGAAGCATCTGATCACCTACTACTTGACGGGATATCGTTGTGGAACGTAGAACAAGGCAAACGATTCACCCGCCCCACGACAATCCACCACACCGGGATGTATGTAATCAAACACCGGAGAAAGGGTTTAGCTTTTTACACGGCAATGATTGGTCCAAAAAAGACAACTTTCTAACCGCCTGACTGTCATTTGGGTCCAGTTCCAAGCAACCGGGTATTGATTAGAAATGGGACGGCCAACAATTCAACATCTGGTACGCAAAACAGCAAAAACTACCGCGCGTTTATCTACATGCGGGGTCAAATGCAGCGGGGGTCAAATGCAGTATTGGGGGTGGCCCCACGAATTTTCGTTAATTTAATGGACTTGGAGCTTTTTGGTGCGTTGAGTTTTCTCTAAATGAGACACTGAACCCCGGCCAAGTTCTCACTCTTTACTGCACAGTCGATCACGTTGTCAATTGGCTAAATAGTGAACGTGAATTTTGAATTTATCCATGGCTCTCACCGCCTTTCCCACGTTTTTGCGTGGCAGCATGCGCACATGCAGAATTGTGGGGAACACCGCCTGAACTGTAACTATAGGGCGTCTATACCTAATTGAATGCCTTCGGATATCTTTTCTCCCTTGGCACCATGCTGGAAGGGAATTACATTTTTGGATCCCGGAATGAGATCCCGCTTCGTCCCCAGCTCTCCTTGCTCGACCTGGTGTGTAACGGGGACGAGACAAAGAATGAGGCTCTTCACGACGGTTGGTTACACGGTTTCCATGTGACTCGTGACGTCACACAATTCACTTATTGACTTGCCTCCTTTTCCCTCGTTCCTTTAAGTCCAACGTCTCCGTCAGATGTCTCCGACCTTGGAAGATTCCAGTGTCGATATGTCCAAAATGACGACGACTCGCCCATTTCAAGATAATTACTGCGGTACCCGCGGAGGAACCGGCGCCTTCCCGTTCGCACCGAAGCCGAGGTGTCGGATACGGCCGATGTTCCGAATGGCCGCGGCCAAACCGACCGAAGATAATGCGCCATTTACCTCTGACGATAAGTTTCTAGCACCGAAGCTGAGGATGCGGATGTCTCAGATGTGGCCGGCGTTCCGAATCACTGCGACCTCCGATCGAGGATAATGCGCCATTTACGTCCCCGATAAGCTCCCGCACGCACTTCGTGTCCCGGCATCGCATCAGCGTGCATATCAAAACGTGGTATGAGATCAATCGTGTCCCAGGTAATTGAATACCCCTGGTGTTATTAAGGTCATCCTGTCTAGATCGATCTGAGCTAGTGGGTTCCAGGTATCTGTTTCTCGTACATCTGTCCCATTGGCGAACCCCCCAGTTCGCAATCCGTGATGGCCGGGTTGCGATATTCGTTCTGATTGCGAACTGGCAGAATGGTTCGTGAACCGGATAATTTTTGTGAGCTTTTGCAAGGAAGAAGACCTTTGGTCATGTCCAGATGTGCAATGCTAGCTCAGATACACCCAAATCACCGTTGCGGTAGCTTCGACCATATGGACCTATTATCGTTCATCTGGCTTGGACGTTTAACCAGCTCCCAGAGATTCTCAATAACGAATCCCTCACGCTCAACGAAAGCTTGCTGGGCCTTGGTGACTGGTGTGTCTTTGTTAGACACGGTGGGGTGTCCTCCAAGGCTCCCTTGGCCAACTTTGATGCCAAAAACCTCGCCACCTTTAAGTGGTCTGACACGTCATGCCATAACCTGTTCCCGGAGGGAATAGCGCGCAAGAGTTTGGATCACTGCATTGCAGATTCAATGGATACCGACTACGATACCGACGACGAATGTGAGGGGTTGGAGATCGCTTGCAGTCGGACGCGTATTGAAAACGCCCTCCAACCGGCGGGGTATGTAAACCCGCGCAAGGTGCAAAAGGATGCTTTCGAAACGGTCTTTAACGGGAATCACGTTGTGATCTACACGGCGATGGGTAGCCCACTTTAATCTTGCTGCACATCCGGGAGATTCCAAGAGACCGTGAACTTCGGTGGTCAAGAAATACTGGTACCCAAATTGGTGAGGTTGCACACGAAACCCGCCAGTAAGTACATTTTAGGCCTACAATTTGGTGGGGCCAAAACTCAGAGTGGAGTAAGAAAGTTCGCGAACGAGAATGGTTTGTACTCGGGGTTGGGTTCTATGGGATCTGAGCTCGGATGATATCAATGAGCTCGATAGACAGTTTATCGGCAAGCTTGGAAACTGTCAAGAGCATTCATGCAAGTCTGACGTTGGACAGCGGCCTAGAGTCATCCTACGAAAAATGTCTGGAGCTAGGCATTGACCTGCACGGGCCACACCCGGGCGACTTTACATCCGACGAATACGGCCGGAACTTCCAGGCGGGCAGCAACTAGCTCATCCCACCAAACGCAAGTAGCACTTTGGAGTATATTTCCCCTCCACATTATAATTCTTCACTAGTTCATATAGCACATGTTCCCTGAATGCCTGCTGTTGAAGCAAAATTCGATGCTCCATAGGGTCACGGTAATTGAAGCGTGAAATTTGTCATCTCGGATAATAGTGCTCAGTTAGGAAAAGACAAAGTTATTTAATCTTGTGCTCACCGATGACAAAGCGATGGTAGAGTTGATTCGACATTCCCCGCTATTTTATAGACAACAAGACGAAGGAGGAGTTCCTATTGACGTGGAGAATGGGCTTGTATGATAATAGCAGTGGTGGGGAGGAGTTGGTTCAGAATATACTTGTGACCTATGGTATCGGGAAACTTACTTCCAATAGGAAGCTACACTTTTGGAGATCGTAGTCTGAGCGAAGGCATGCATATATGGCAGACCTGTAGAATGAAGCCTAGGTCGGTCTAGCTATGTTGAAAATGACTGAGTCAGACTATACAGTAAAATATCGGCAGGGTATGATGGTCTGTATCTTACCTGGCTGTCCATCTATGGGCGGGTCGACGGCCGTTCTGACGGCCGGTCTGGCCTGTTGCAGACACTGCATGGCGAGTAAAAATCGCGGAGCCATCTCCGCAAAATTCTGACTATGTTGAGTCACTCGGACGAACAATACACCGATGACTTTGCAATCACTCTCCATGTATATTCCGTGGATGCACTCTTGCTGAAGAACACCATTGATTTGCTTAAGGATTTTCGAGTCTCCATCTTAGTCATATCCTGACGTACAAGGACAGAAAAATGCTGACATGTTCCGCTGTAGTTCTGATTCAGAAGGTAGGTCATGACTTGTTCTGGATGTGGCTGGAACACAATCTCGGGATAAAATAATGTATGGTTTTCTCAAGGACGTGGCCTAGTGAATCGATTACTATGCCGTTAGTGCTACTGACAAGAATCAATATGCAGCACCCAGATATACCAGATGAACTTCTCGATATCGGACGGCGTATTAGTCTATTATTAGACCGGCAGTTTATGCATTTCCAAGAGATGTTGACTATTGTGCTGGGGCTTAATGGGTCTGCTGAAAGTCACGCTGCTGTTTCTGCTGCCATTGGATAGAGATGACGGAAATCGTAAAACACCTCCGAAACTGGAGCCACAAGGACCTCGGAAATTTCACATTGATCTCCCGGCTTAGTTAAAGATGAAGACAACTACGCAAGGCACATTGAGCCGTTGAAAGGCTATTCGAAGATTTTATCCATCTGTTTAGAGATGAAGGAACTAAATACTTATTGATATGTATGATGAATAGTTTGAACAAGGAATCGGCGTCGAGAGCTGCGTTTCGAATACCTACAGATGAAACGATCAAAAGGTACCTAACGACAGTATCCCAGATAAAATGTTATATGATTCGCTCGAGGGTCTTCTGCTTCAGCAAGGAATGCAAGCAACATTGCACCGGCAACACTTTCGTCCCACCCATTGGCGGAATCCGTGAATGGGTAAGTAGTGTGAAAAAAATAGCTCAGCAAAAAATGCATTCTGCTGCCCAGTTCCAAGCTCCTGCCTGTAGTTTAAGGTTTATGGGAGTAACAGTAGCATAAGTAGCATTTGCTGTGAGCAAAGTCCAGAAGCAATACCGGTATACTGTCTCTCGACATAATTAAGTAGTATCTCCTAATCTCTCTATCCTAGCTACAGAAAGATAATCACCTAGTAATTGTGGTTGTGTTGCGGGAGTTTTTATGGATTTTCATTGGGTAGGAAATTGCTTGCCGTTGCCACCCCGTTCATAGATTCTGTGGGGCGCCCCATTCAGGGATCACACACCAAGCACCATCCTATCCGCGGACGGAGCGCCCTATCCGCGGATGGGGTGAATCTATGAATAGGGCGTAACAACACTGAGAAATATCGCAGCATATTGTACTTACCCCCATCCCCGAAGATATTTGTGGATAGGGTCTCAGAAAAACTCGATGAACGTGTAGAGGCCGAGGCGGCCAGCCTGCTTCGGCAGCTGAAATCGCGGATCGGCCTCCCTGGTTCTGTCACTCACAGTAGGCACCACATCAACGGCTACGATAACTATATTGTCTATGATGTAGTTGAGTAGTGATACTTGTTTGTGGTTTGTTCCAGGGTTGAAGGTTATTTCATATACATGGTATTTTTTCGGAGGTGTAGGTGGAAAGTATGGGTTTGCGTGTAGCTTATGGCTTATTGATTGATTGACACTGATGTTACCTGTTTATAGATGATATTAATGTTGCATGATCTTATTCCCGTATTTCTCTCATTACGAGTCAAGTGATTGTCTTGTCGGATGTCTGGTACAAAAGTGGTAACCGCAGATTTCGAGCCTGGGACTTAGGTGTTTGTAGCACTCGTTGTGTGAGATTGCGGATTTCGAACCCGGACTGTAGTAGTGTTTATAGCACCAAGTTCGAAACTGCTTGCTGGGAGAGCTTTATGTTTACAGTATCGATACTCATGAACACTGCAGGTTTCGAACCTGCTCGCTGGGTGTTTCTAGCACTATGCATAGCCAGATAAGTTTCTTACTCATTAGGTGAAAGAAGCAGCTGGGGATGAGAAGGTAAAGATGTCGAATCTTTGTGTTTCGCAGCAGCTCTCTGCTAGTTGGGTAGAAGGCAGGCTCTGTATACTCCATATACACCAGACACAGCATTAGCAAAAAGTGATAACTGTAGGTTTTGAGCTTGGGACTTGGAGTGTTTATGGTACTCTATGAGTATTGTAGGGGTTGAACCTGCTTGCTGCTGTTTGTAGAACCATACTCAGCCAGATAAGTTTTTTGGTAATCTAATGGTTTTAACCTTTACTGTGTGGGCTTTATTGTACACTTGTTAGGATTATCTATCCGTTTGTATAAGCATCGAGATCAAATGGTTCACTTTACGCAATCTTTCTTGCGCTTCCTTTGTCCGTCATAATGCTCGGGTTTCCGCCTGAGTCCGCAAGTGTACATGGCTAATGCAACCTCAAGGTTTCTGGGGAACTAAGAGTGCTCAGTCATCAAACCGACATGTCGGTCTGCGTAGTGACAGGATATCGAGAATTGAGGCCCATTATTGAAGCTACTGTGATGCTGAGTATCACCGGTCTTACACCGTCCTTGTTGCATATGAATCAGAAGTATACCGTCCCCTGACCTGTCTAGCGGGATTAAATCTCCATTGGTTCCCAGCAATATTGTTAGCTCACATACTAGATTCTAGTCCGCGAATTCCCGAATTGATCCCGCTAGTTCGCGAACCGGCGGCAAAGTTCGTCAACGGGTCGGAATATATACAAGAGCTAAACACTTAGCTTAGTTGATGCTTCAAACGCTAGGTGCTATAAACACCCGATCGAAACCCGATAAACACCCAAAATTGTAGGCTCGAAACCGCTGTAGACTAAGCATTTTTGCTATGCTCTACCATACCGGTTCCGCTGTTTGACCACTTTTGCCCACTTGCAAGATGGAAATATACATAGCCTTCTCAGTACCAGTTGTGGTTTATGGCCTGACAGACAAGTTCTATCTACCCCTGCACTGATGATGTATGCTCTCTATTAAGACAACCGAACCGCAGAACATACAAGAGCTCATCATTTATTGTACTTGGAGCTGAATATACCAGGGGTGCTGAAAGCACCAGATGCTAGTGCAAGTTTGAAACCCGCGTTGATCATCGAGTATGGTGCTATAAACGCCTGCAGTCTCAGACTCGAAACCTCTTTTTTGCTATCTCACCATAGAATTTGGGAATGAATTGTGACTAGATTTGCCAGGGAATCTGATTTGCGAGAGCGAGAGCGTACTTGATACCTGTTTATGGGATAGCAAAAGAGTTATTTCCACAGGTTTCAAGCTAGAATTTGAACCACCAAACTAAGCCAAGCGTCCAATTCGATATTCTTGTATACTGTCGACTACGGGATCACAACCGTACCCATTGCATATTTCCGTCTTGCATACAGGGATAAACCAACGCAACCAAAGAGTGATTACTACAGGATTCAAGCTCGTGACTTCAGGTGTTTATAGCACTAATGTAGGTTTCAAACCCACACCTGGTGTTTGAAGCACCATGCTCTGCCAACCAAACTAAGCGTTCGACTCTTATATTGGCAAAACCAAGTTAGGAAATGATCTTTGGAATGCGACCAGCGGTTATGCGTGTATAAGTACAACATTACTGTACTCTACCGGCGGTGAGGATGACGCAGTGCCCGTACCTGACATGAATTGTCGGGAGTCTGACAGGGCTTGTTTACTTACACCTACCGTTCTAACATGTATGTATTTTCAACACAAAACTATAGTTTATGTGCCGATTAACACCAACGATTTGATGTTCTATATCTCCATTGAGTAACCTCAAATTGTGGCCTGACGTTTTTTTTTCTGGATACGTATGTATCAACTCTGACCTGACAAATAAGTTATGTTGAGAGATACAAAAATCCTGCCTGACACCTGCCACTTCCCACTACAGTATGTTCGCCGAGGCCTTTGATGTAGAGCTATGTTCATAGTATATCACACGATCGGGCCCCTAGTGTCTACCTCCTCAGATGTTGTTACTGTACCCTGATATACGTGCGAGCCATACACGACTTCCCGTCACCAAATACAAAATATACAGGCTACTCCGTAGTTGGCTCCTTCATTTGGCAGGGCGAATGATAATATATGCTGCATGGTTAGGGTTTCGACTACGTCAATACGTCACCAAACTGTGTTACCGCCTCACAGCTTCACCTCCGCCTAATACATACCTCTCCATACCGAGCAACGGCAATCTAATACCAACATGAGTTCCCCTTCCGAGGCTGCTTCTTCTTCCTCCAGCTTTGGTGCTCAATCTTCAAACACTGTGACCCTGTCGCCACTGGCTTCACTCCCGCCCGAAATCGTCACTCGGATCTTCGAGTCGCTCGAAGAGTTTGACTCTGCAGTGTCCTTTGCCTCCTGCTCCAAGTTCTTCGCTACAATCTTCAGTCACCACAAGCCATCCATCGCACGAAATATCCTGCCTCACGACCCCATTGTAAACGGAACAACCATATCTTTCTACGATCAAGCAATTGCACTGTTGGTAGCACAGCAGAAGACAGCTCTGGGTGAAGACGCCGCAGAAGCACATAGCGAGTCCCCCTCCCTTACACGGCCAACTTATCTGACCCACAAAAGTAGGCTCGGACTCCCCAACCCTATTCCTAAAATCTGGTGGTCTCCCAGTAATCCACACCATCATCCACCTTGCGTGGATCATCAACCTCACCGCCGACGCGCTCCTCCTCCACTTAACACCCACACTCGAACAAGGCTTCGAATCCCGAGACATCCAAGCATACAACATGTACGGCAATGAGATCCTTCGGGGGGCGTTGTACGATATCTGGATCCTCCTCGAGCGCGGGGGGGAATTCGTCCGGCCTCTGGTGCGGGGGTACGAACGGCGATTACGCCACCCCACAAATGCAGCCGCCACACGGGAATTATGTGCACACCTCTCACGCAGCTGCTGGCAGCGCTTCGGCTACCCAAACCCCATTACACTACTTCCCGTTGCCGCAAGACAGTCCGTCGGTGATAAGACGGAGCTGCGCGACGATTTGGTGTCTCAGTGCCGCATATGCGCTGCCGAGAGGATGATGTATCAACAACTCTCGCCGGAGCCTAAGAGGGTGACGGTTAGGGTGCAGGGACAGGAGCCGGGTGAAGAGTTTAGGAGGCTCCAGGCTACGGTTAGGAAGTTGCGGATACATGTGAGTGATTTGAAGGTGTCGGAGAAGAGATTGAAGGAAGAGGTAGCTGGGTTGAGGGGAGAGGTGACCGGGCTGAGGGGGGATGTTGAAGAGATAAGGAAGATGCGGGAGAAGCGATGAGGAACCTGGTCGGGAAGAAGCTAGAGGTCTTGGAAGGGTTTGGGAGCATGTTCTCGGGAGCCCACCTACGGAAAACAGGAGATGTGAGTGGGAGGTGTCATTACCTGAGGAGCGTGGAATATAGTGGATGAGAGTTGGTGCAATACAAAGCACGTACCACCGAGACCTATGCCCTAGCCGGGTTAACTGTAACTTCTGCCATAGCCCCACAACCTTCATTCATTAACTGTACCCAAGCAACACCCCGAGCGACCTCCGAATGACAACCACACCTTTTGCCACCCACTGCACTCCCATCCCAAATACCACATCAAAACCACCTGAATTCGTTACAACAACGCCAGCGAATCATCAGATAATTACCATCAGCTCAATGAAAATATGTTCTCAAAGCGTATTCGGTGGCGGTGGAAACCTTCAACCTCACCATGCCTGAGTATCCGCTTTCTCTTTCTCTACCTTCTAATCAGGATCTCTGGTGCAGTAGACGGTAAAGACGTGGGTGATGCAGTAACATAATTTGAACAGTCTCGAAGGCTTAGTCCCACAGTTAGTCAAACAATGGTGAAGCGAGCTGAATACCGTACCCACCATAGATGCTCTTATCAAAGAATTCTATATACCACCCGAATAGCTTTTAGTGATGGTGATTCGGTCTCCAGCGGCAGAAAATCCTGATTCGATATTTGGATTGGTACTACAATCAGGAGGTGTGGCGGATTTGACTAAGATGCATGCAGCGTAGTTTATGGGATAATCGCAATGTCCCTCCTGTGGGGTTGTTACCTTCTCGTGGTAAACGTCCCTGTAACCTTAGAAAGGCTTGTTCATGAGTTCCATAAGTTCATAGTCGAGTATGCCTTCGCCGAGCCCCACGCAAGTGAGGCCGAGATTGGTGATGAGGTTATCCGTGACAATGACGGTATTCTCGCCTGTGAATCCTTAGTTTATCTACCTATTATACTCCCTGTTTCTGTTAAGTTGGCGTAGGCGATACGGCAGAATTCCTTTTTGCGATTGTTTCATTACTGTTCTGTTCGTGTTACTGACAAATGTTTTACATACGCCTGCTTGCACAGGATGTAATGATGGAGCAAAAAAATGGAACATTGAAGGTGTAGTAGAAGGCCTTCTTGAAGCCTTATGGATAATATTCACCGTCTCGCGCAGTCTCCGTGATGTTAGGCCACTGTATACATGTGCATAAAGCCGTATCAGACGTCCCGAAGTCCAAGTCTATTAATCTCTTCTAAACCACATTATTCGCGCCCATATGTCTCGTCGTTAATTACAGCTGCTCCCGCAACTTTTAATCGCCTCACTTCCGTCTGGATTTTTTCCACCTCCTCCGCAAGCTCACTTGCCATCCTCCCGAACCAGCCCACACCCCCATAGACCATACCGGTATACCCCATCACTGCGCTCGCACCATGCTTAACGCACTCTATCGCATCCCTACCGTTCTGCACTCCACCGCTCGCAACAACCTCGATATTGGCACCCAACTGCCGTCGGAACTCCTCCACTAGTTTCAAAGTCCTCGGAAACAAAGCAGGGCCGCTGTAACCACCCGCTTCTTCAGCCACGATCCGCTTCTCCTCCTCGGTAGTCTGTGGGGACGTTGTGAGGAAGGCTGGGCGGGTGACAGTAGTGTTTGCAACAATCACCCCCGCAACGCCGGAGGCCTTGACGGCAGCGCTGATATCGCGGATTGCCTGCGGCGAGTCGGAGTCGGGGGAGACTTTAACGACGACTTTTGGTTTCCTAGCGCGGGCGACATCATTTGCGGCTACCACCACGCTGCCGAGAAGATCCGTCAGTGGCTTTGAAGCCTGCAGACTCCGCAGTCCCGGGGTGTTCGGCGACGACACGTTCACCACAATCACATCCGCGTATTTCCCCAGCTTCTGCACGCACTCCACATAGTCGCGTTTCACCGCGTCCATGTCTGTTTCTGGAGTCGTCTTGTTCTTGCCGATTTGGATGGCTAGTATCCGGCCTTCGCGGAGGGATGCGGGGATAGCGGGGTTGCCCAACACTTCTTCTTCGGTCAGTCCCTGCGCACGCGCAAACCTTCGTACTCGCTCCCTCAGACGCCGCGCGACGACATCTGCACCAACCGAGTTGAAGCCGTAGCGATTAATGAACCCCTGCGATGTCGGGAGTCGGAACAGTCTCGGCCTCGGGTTCCCATCTTGTGGTTTCGGTGTTATGCATCCGACCTCGAGCAGGGAGATTGCAGGGCTCAGCTCGTACAGCGCATCGATAGCGTCGGCGTGTTTATCGAGGCCAGCGGATATGCCGAGGGGGGTGTTGACATCAAAGCCGAAGAGGGTGGAGTTCAGGGCGGGGAGGTAGGGGTGGTTGCCGCGTTCGTGTAGCGGGAAGCCGAGGGAGTAGAGAAACGACAGGGCGCGGAGGCCAAAGACGTGGGCTGCCTCTGGGCCTGCGCGAGAGACATCGTTGCCGCTGAAGATGTAGCGTAGCAGAGGCGGTATCGTGTATGTGTGGATTGAGGAGCGGGTGTCGGTTGCTTCTATATAGCTGTGTGGTGTTAGCTGGGCGTTGTGTGCTCCCGTAGGCGGGGACGGTACCCAAAGCCAAGGGCGCTGAGAAGGATGGTGCCGTAGACACCGTTGCGGAAGCGGTTGGCGGGGGAGTTAAGCGCTTTGGCAGTGGAGCTGATGTTGCGGCGAAAGGCCTGGGCGGGTATTGGAGAGCTCCGGACAGCCTGGAGGACTGTGGAGGGCCGAAGAAGCGGCATAGTTGGAGGACGAGGAAGAAAACGGCGGTCAATTGGCGGCAGGGGAATTGAAGCAAACTCGGGTGACGTCGCATGTGTTGTTGCTGATTCCGGCGTTAGTTACCCGGTCGGACCGGCACAAGTTGAAACATGTTGCAGCTCCAGAATGGCTGTGAATCGCCTCGTGCTACTTACGTACTGGAGATTGCGGTGGTCGGCGGTGCGTGAACCTTCTTTTATTTTCGTTTACACGACAAAATGGCAGCCAAAAGACCGATCGCTGCAGTAATTACTGTACATACATACTTAAGTGAAAGCGACGGATGAAGCCACAAGTGACATGCTACAGTTAGAATGTTATTTTCTTGCAAGGTTATGGCCTGGGTATCGGCAGCAAGCCGGGCGGGAGGGTGTATATTCTCGTTTCTACATACCCTTTGTTTGCACGATGGGCATAAAGACCAAATAAACCATGTAATTAGAAGATGTTGTACTTTATTTTAGCACCGCTTTCATAGCACCAGGAACCTTCATCGATCAGCACTTTGAGAAGCTTCGGCTGAGGAACTTTATGGCTGGGAGATTTCCTCGGCAGGGAAAGTGGTGCTGGTGCTGGTACAGGGTTTTTGGAGGATGTCGAGGGGCTAGGTTTCGCGGGGGCAGCAGAGGGGAGTGGAGGAAGGCGGAATCGTCCTCCGGAACCACTCTTTCCGCTTCGATTTTTCTTTCTTGGAGATTGCAAGGTGCGGGGGGTGGAAAGGAGGAAGCCGGTGTAGATTGTATTCGCAGAAGAGATGGATTCAACTGATGTTATTCCTGTAGAAGACAGCACAGGTGGTATAAGATGAGGTACGGTAGTAGAACTGGTTCCGCAAGAGTGAGCGCACCTTCCAATAACAAGCTTTTCTGGACCCAGTTCCCCTCTACCACTGGACCGGCAATAGACTACACTGCCGCACCTCCCTTCTATACTGCTGCATGACCGCCCCGAAAGCTCACGCACTCCCCAAGATGTGAGGCACATCTTGAGCTCGCAAATCCATCGTTATCACAGACATATCCTAAATCCAACATCCATTTCTTTTCCGAAATTTCTACAGCTCCTCGAAAACATTCCGGAACCAGGTGCGGGCTTAACAGGAGGTGAAGTGGAAGGGGATGGCATGGTGTGGCGATTGTCCAGATGTCGCTTATGTTCGTTCAAAAGAGGTAGGTGTACCGGGAGTGTGTGAAGCGATTGAGTACACAGATGGTGCGTTGTGATGGGGACCTGTGGTAGCCTGAGGCAGGGGGTGAACAGTGTATATTGTGTTAATGAAAGTGGGGTGCTAAAGAGGATTGCTAGACAAATCTTGGTTGAAATAAGGTGCGGCTCAGGGAGTCAGTGTCTCGCCATTGAATCGACAAGGGTCCCTCTCTCATACCCTAGACCTAGCCCTAAACCTTCAAATGCAGCATGGCTCCTAGGATGCCGGTCGAGGAAAATCCAGCGTGGGGGCGGGGGGTTTTCTGGATACACCACGCAAGGAGTTATGTCAGAATCTTTAGAGAAACCTTTGGACTGACGGGATCTTTTCGGGCTAGAGAAGGAGGTTAGACATAGACTGGGTGGATTAATTGAACTGTAGCAGAACCTGGAAAATGGGAGAAGTACGCGTATATCTAGCATTAAACCAATTATGAAGCTCGTGGATATAGCAACGGATCGGAACGGAAAGGAAAGAACCCGGATGTTGGACGCCGGGAGACGCGAACTCCGGTATCGAGTCTGAGAATCAGTGCGTCATCACATCCCACTATTTAGCCTATTCGTAATGGGCTTTATCTAGATACCGCAAGCAACTCAATGATGAGCTCGGCGTGAGAAAACCTGGGAGAAATGCTTCCCTGCACTAAAAGGACAAAATCTGTAAGTAATCTATACCTTCTGTCTAAAACTGCCACCATCCAGCTGATAAATAAAGCAAAATATGGTATCTCAAGGCTTTCTTCCTTTCCTCGTTCCTTCTATTGCCCCTCAATAGTCCTCTTTTCCTGAACATCTACAGCTTCGCCGCCGCCGGTGGATCAATATTCGCCTTTCAACCCGCATTAGCACAACCTCCACACACTCACACACTCAAAGGAGTGTAATTCACCTTCATATGTTCTGCAATCATACATACTTTCCCGCCTAATCTAATCTCGCCCCTCAACGTCGCCAGGCGCTTCCCCGCACTGACGACTTCCGAAAACACCTCGACCTCAGATCCACACGGCACCGGACGCAAATACGTTACCGAGAGTCCTGCCGACACACCCGCAAACTGCCAATACCCAGGCTTGGAGATAGGCGCCAGTGCAGTGGTGGTACAGATATCGAAGATCAACGCGGCGGCCCCGCCGTGGAGGTTACCCATGCGGTTGCAGTATGCAGACGGGGTGTTGAACGCGAAGGTTGTGGTCCCCTTTTCGGTCACGGAAGTTAGGCGGAGACGGTTTGTGAGGAGGTCTTGGTCAAAGCCCTGCGGAAGTGTTAGCTGGTGCGTAGGCAAGGGAAACAGGTGCGTACATCGTAGTCGTTACTCTGCGCGAATTGTAGGAATTGGTTGACGCGCTCGACGAGGTCTGATTCATTTATGTCAACGCCGCGGACTGCTTTGGAACCTGCGGTGGTTTTGGCGGTGGGAGGTGTCATTGCGGAGGATGCAGAGGGTTAAGGAGTATAGTAGGGGAGGCGCGTCGAGGAGGTCGTGAGCTTGTCATGCATACTAAGTATTTACTGAGATACAAGCGAAGTCGTTGTGTCTGGTCGGGTATCGGTTGCATTATGTAGCATGGGATCCATGCAGGGCCGAGGTTGTGGAACTGTGGCAGTAGTCTGTCATACGGCTTTTTTTTCGCTGGCGCTATGTGGCAGCGCTTTTCCACCCCAAACAAAATCCTGCCCCTAACACTATACCCCGACCCTATGGACACAAATCTAAATTTTTAACTGTTATTTAGCCTGTCATGTACTTAAGTACTTAGCCTGTCATACGGCGTTGCACAGCCCGCCAGCGAAAATATAGCCGGCTGGCAGACTACAGTAGTTTGACGCAAAAGCAGTCTCTACGAATAAAGTTGCTGAACGGGCTTCGCTGGCGCTTAGCAATGCTAACTTGGTGCTGTTGGCTACGATCGAGGACGATATCAACATATCACCATCTAACGCACCCTATCGGGCGAAAATCTTGGTAAGGAGGGTTCGGCGGTCCGAGATGCAGTCACAACGTTCTCACCTTTCATCCGCTGTACCATGTTGTAGGGAAAGATTCCGTAGGCGACGCTAGAGACTTTCATATTCTTCCTGCGGCATTGATGCATCAGCTTGACATTAGCATCTAATCATTACTCTTGAAAGAGCGTGCGGGGGGCTCTTTTCGTCTGGAACAATGGTGACCCTAGCCCCAGCTGATAGAGGCCGCAAACTCCATTGGTTCCAGGTGTCAGGCGCCAACACGCATATACCATTCGCTAGGCAGTCATCCTTCATCACTGTGCTTCTGGAAGATGTGTGTGGATTTCCAAAGCTCCTCACTAATACCCCGCACTGTCCGTCGTAACTCGTCGCATTCTAAGCTCCTATCATATCGTGGTTCCTGTATCATCGCCTTCAACATGAGCGCCCGAAAGTTCTTTCGCCAGATATTCCGACGTGGGAAAACATCGAGGTTACAGTCAGCTCCTGCGGTTACAGGAAGACAGTGCTGGTATACCCGACGAACCACGTCCGAAATCTCCCGCTACGTCGGCTTAGGGGTACTTCATGGTGCGCCCGTAAGCCAGTGTCTACCTCCTTCGTAAACTCAGTCGTTTTAGGACCGAGCTTGCCGACCGGCGAAAACTCTGAGCACGAGAGCACAGCTGATACGACAACGGCGGTGTCCACAACAACTTCACCACCTAACCCTCGTACTTTCCGACTGTCCCTGATCCCTACATCTATCAATGAGAATTACCTTCAAGAATACCTTAAAGGCCTTAGATGCGAACTAGGGATCCCGACGGAGAATAACGTTTTGGCATATTCGCTGACTCCGTACATCGACTGACTCCGTACATCGACTGACTCGTGGCTACGGTTACGTTCCGCGAAGAGCCTTTGGTCTTCAAGGAATGTCGTCCCGACTCCAAACTACATATGCAGCTTCCCTCTGAACTGGATGGGAATACCATCACTGCGGATTGCGACTTTTATGGGATAACTCCTCTCCATCACCCCCGGTCGAAGCCTCAGTTTGAGTGAGTTGAACAGCATTCTCTACCCCACGACACGATTAGAAAACTCACCAATCAATTCTCCTCCTAGTGTGATTGCCATATCTGGACTTTCTGCTCACGCTTTCGGATCGTGGAAATCACCCGAACGGTCCCACGTCATGTGGTTGCGGGACTTCCTCCCGTTGGATTTTCCTGACTTCAGGGTCCTTACTTGGGGCTACGAGTCGGACCTGAAGGACTCCATAGCAACTATGAGTATCGCAAACTTTTCAAGGCAGCTTCTGACCGCCGTCCAAGGGGCTCGTGAAGGTGATGAAATGTCTGGTATGATGTATTGATTATTCGCTATCACTGCTGATGATGAAGCAGGCTACTCGACCCATAATCTTTGTGGGACACAGTCTCGGGGGTCTAATCATTAAGCAAGTGAGTCTTGAGTGTTTATACGTATGCCATTACCAGCGACTAACTAAAAGTTGAAAGGCATTGGTCTATGCTGCCCAAGGTAGCTCTCAAAATGATAAGGTCATCTTGGACTCTTGCGTTGGTGTATTTCTCTTTGGTGTTCCTAATCGAGGTCTTAATAACGAAAACCTTTTGTCCTTGGTAAAAGAAAAGGCAAGCGCACCCATTGTAGTCAACTTGATGGAAAGCTCCGAGCTGCTTCAGGTTCTTCACGTCGCCTTTCTGCGTAGCTACGAGATTGGGTTGAAGTCTTGCTTTGTGGTGTCATTCTACGAGACTAAAGACACAAAAACTGTTCAGGTGGGTAATATCTGTCAGAGTCCATACTGTACCGAGTGTCAAGGTTTGTATGAAACGTCGAGTATGTCTTTTTTCAGTAATGAAAGCCTAAGAGTGGGCTGAAATTGGAATAAATTCGGGATTTCTGTGATGGATGCTGATGAACGAACCTTGGCGCTCTGTACAGTACATGCATGTGGTACTAATTCCCAAATCAGAAATCGTTGAATGGAGTTTGGAGACGAATTGGCAAACCTGTCCGCATGGTGACTAAGGAGTCTGCAACATGGTTCATGCCAAAAGAGGAGGTGTACAATCAGATATCTATCGTTTCAGATCATTCGAAGCTTGTGAAGTTAACCAGCCGGGATGATTAGAATTACTTGGCAGTCCGGTCAAAGATGAAAGAGATGGTTCAGAAGGTTCCGGGGATTTTTCAACAGCGTAGAGTATCTAGAATGTTTTTGTAGTAAGAGAGGTCTTTGTTACGAAGGGTTCTGATGCGTGTTGCTATGGTAGGGGACATCAAGTCATTACTTCATACAGCGATAGATTGTGCTCAACCGGATGGATTTGTGTAGATGTTGGCTGCCTGTGAGCAAGGTCAAGAAGATTTTAAATCTCAAATACTAGCTCTGGATCGCGAAAACCCAGGGCTCTACTGGATCACCAGGAATATCGACTTTACAGAGTGGATTGATAAGCAGTCCTAGGTACTTTGGATATCAGGACCTTCTCGAAAACTTGAAGAATTCGACAAATCTCGTTAGATGTCGCGGATGCGACGAGAAAAGCCTTTGGAATATCGCATTCCGTTCTTTTCTTCTCAGCCGTGGCTCTAAGCCAACCTGTCAAGGGCATCTCTTTCGTGAGTGGGGTGGACTCGCGAATGGGGCTTAACAGACCTGGGCAGTTTGCATCCGAATTCTTTTGTCGCTGTCTGGCCTGGAACGAAATCAAGCCACCATAGTTTTCTTACACAATGTTGTCGACGCTATAAATGAAGAAAAGTTGGTAGAATTTACGAAATCTTGGCTACCTAATGAGGATATATTTTCTACATCCTGCATGATGCTTATTGAGCCCGTAGACGAGGGACTCTGTAATGCCCTACGCACTGTGCTAGATACTACTCCACAACCGGAGCTAATAATCATCTATGGACCAGACCAAGTCGACCAGATTCGTATCCCGGATTTCGTTAAAAATCTGCGTGTTTTCATCGAACTTTGGAAAGTGAAAGCTCTGTTGACCAGCGAAACGCGAGATGAGTTAAATGCCCCGCTTGAAGGCGTACGACATATTGAATATGACGCCGAAAGAAAAGGTCGGGCTCCACTCTTGCACTGTGTAATATTAATATCTTGATAAAAAAGCTAACGTCATGTACATGCGGAGTGTCTGGATAGTTTAAGATTCGATAATACTCGCTACGGCAAGATTGAAACAGAGCATAAGGACTCCTTGGAGTGGTTATGGTCAAATGAGGAATACTGGAAATGGGCAACATCAGATACATCACAACTGCTATACATCCAAGGAAAGCCGGGCAGTGGCAAAAGCACCCTGACAAAATATTTCAGGAATCATCTCCTAGAACGCGAACCAGCCGCGAGATCTGAAAATGCAATCATCGCCAGTTTTTTTACAGTTACCGGGAGGGTGAAAGTCAAACCAATCATTACAACATGCTTCGCACAATCCTTTATGATATCCTGAATCAGGATGAAACCTTCTTTTTCCGGTTTCAGCACGAGCATCGGCAGTATAAAGCCTTGCTGCAAGAGCGGCATCGCACTATTACCCAGCAGCATTACGAGTCATTGCAGAGAATTCTACGATCAATAGGAGGCCATCAAGAACGGAAACAGCTGTATCTTGTCATCGATGCGGTAGACGAGTCCAGCGATGAAGACAGGCGTAACATTCTCCGACTATTGTTTGAACTGTGCTCAAAAACAAATTGTTCTACCACCTTAAAAGTGTTCATCGCAAGTCGACCCATCGTGAAACTTGAAAGTTTGATCAAAAAGACCTGCATGGTCATAAGGATGCAAGATATGAATAGATCTGACATACAGAAATTCGTGCATTCTTTCCTTGGCCCAGAGCTTTGATCTTCCTGAAAGCATCAGTCACAAAATAACAGAATACATCTTTGAACATGCTCAGGGAGTGTTCCTCTGGGTACATCTGGTTCGAGGTGAACTAGTCAGATATGTTGAACATGGTTCGTCAAAAATGAAATCTTTAGCTTTCTAAAAAGCCACCCGACAGAGCTGGAGATACGTATTTTTGAGGAGCTGGAAATGGGTGAAGGATCAAATGCCAGCAACCATCGAGACTTATACGGATTCCGGGAAATACCAGCTACGGCACCAAGTTTGAATAGCCTGATTGGGGAACAAATATCTAAGCTGGTACTTTTCGCCCGTCGGCCTCTCAAGGTTCTCGAGTTGCAGCATGCTCTTGCTATTCAAGATTTGCCTGAGACTCTGACTCCTTCTATGGAAGAACCCTTCAACGACAGCTTAATCATGAATATGGAAAGGCGGATCATTCACTGCGGACGCAATCTTATGGAAATGAGAGGTCATAGAGTATATTCCCATCGTACATACATATTACCGTCTATCTGATCGCTGTTCAGAACCTGTTGTCTAAGTAATGCATCAAACTGTTCGCGATTTCTTCCTCCGAGAAGACGGATATGTCGCAAATTTGATGTTCAGGATTAACGAGCGTGAGGTTCATGCTAATATAGCTGCGTCTTGCCTGCGGTACCTTATTTTTTGCGCTTCTCACAATAGTGAACAGTACCCACTGCTGCTCATTAATTCTTGGACTACAGCGCATTTTGAAGCTTATCTTCAGTATCTCGACCAAAGACCATTGATTGGCTATGCGCTGCGCTACCTCAAGGATCATATGGACCGATGCCTTGGAGCGGCAGGTCTTCCTGATCTAGTAGCTCGGCTGGTTCAGGCACTGACCCCCAACAACCCAGCATTCCACCTTCTGCAGTGCTGGGTTGTTTCTCATCTAAACGAGACCCTAATTCCGGAACCCAGGCTGCCACATTCTAAGACTAACGAAAGCCTTACTGTCTATACACCAGGCTTAACACCAGATGGCTTAAGAAACAGATGGCTATGTTTAGGGGCTAGAATGGGGCTCCATCGAGTAGTCGAGGCACTGTTAATAGTAGATAATAGGATCAACATTGAAGTCAAAAACAAAGATGGAGGCTAGACTCCTCTGTACTACGCAGCGATGAACGGAAATGAGGTCACGGTGCGGTTGCTACTCGACCACGGAGCTGACATCAAGCACAAGGACGAACACGGACAGACGCCTCTGCACTGCATAGCCATGAACGAACATGAGGCTGTGGTGCGGCTCCTTCTTGATCGCGGAGCAGACACCGAGCAAAAGGACGAACTCGGATGGACACCTCTGTAAAAGGTAGCTAAGAACGGACACTAGGCCACGGTGCGGCTCCTTCTCGATCGCGGAGCGGACATCGAGCATAAGGATAAATGCGGACGGACGCCTCTGCACTGCGCAGCGATGAACAAACACGAGGCCACGGTGCGGCTCCTTCTCGATCGCGGAGCGGACATTGAGCACAAGGACGAACACGGATGGACACCTCTGCACAGGGCAGCCAAGAACGGACATGAGGCCACGGTGGGGCTCCTGCTCGATCGTGGAGCGGACATCGAAACCAGGGACACAAACGGCCAGACCCACCACAACTTAACATTTTGAACGTGAATTAGGCCGTAGTCCAGCTGCTCCGCGACCAGAGATCTACAAGCGATTAATCTACCGCCCGTGCCGCAACTTCCTCCCCTAGGTCTGGTTCACTTATATAAGGGGGCTTGAACCTTGTATTTGTTGGGGATATACCCACCTGTGCTAGATTGATGTCATTTCAGGGCTATTTCAGACCATTTTTGCGGTGTCTTCCATGGCTGTAGGCAGTTATTGTATTGGTTGGATGCTGATTGCCATGCAACTGGGCGGTTGTTTTTATGTGGGAGCTGTTTTGTTCGTATCTGAAGCATTTATTGGTATATCGTAGTCTACTTTTGTTAGCTGCTGCAGAGGAGAGAGGCATTGTTGCAGGAATGTTACTAGAGTGTGGTACGGCAATGGAATAGGAAGATTTGAAGAGACGACTTGAGTGGAACATTTTCATATTTCCCTCTGTGCTTTGCCGGATTGATTTGGACCGAAGTAGTATTTTCTGGGGCATGGTAGAGCAGAAACTTCGAGGAGAGAGATACGTGGAAGCTTAGTCCATATAGATGAAGTGCGAAGGGTGTAGTTACGCAGCAGATAGATAACAATGGTGGCAACGGCGGCGAATGAGATATAACGTATGAATTTGTCTATTTATTGATGGCGGTCAATGCTGTATAAGTATCCATATGCTTCCTCTGAAGTCAATAACATGATGGCTCAGACGAGAGCTAATTTTAGAGTTTGGAAGAAACCCCGGCGCCTCTTCGTAGAATACCTCAAGACTCAAGAGTTCTTGGACCTGCTTGGTGCAGATACCATATAACTTCGTTGCTGGTACGTCTAGAGTTGGTAGAGGAAGTTCATGGTATGGTTATGGTTGTCTTTAGTTAGGGCATAGAGCGGGGGTTTCACGGGCTCAGGCCTTGCACGGCAACGGCGCTAGCCGCAGGGCAACAAGACAACTAGCGGTGCCAAGCATGATGAGAAATTCGCCATGGGATTCTCGCTCTAGCCCCAGTTCCTAGTTTCTATTGTATGGTTTACACACTGATACACGTACACACACTTGGGATATCTACCGCATAAACTTCTGTTTTCCTTCTCCCTTTCCTACTCCCACTCAAACCTTTTAAATAAAAACAAACCTAACGTCACCCCATTAACCACCACAAACCACGCCATCTCCATCAGTAGCACCCACATCTTTCATTCGTGCACAAGCATTCTGTTCAGGTCCAGTGGTGGATACGGGCCATCCATGGATGGCCCGAGCATCCACAACTAGCCTGCCCAACTGCGGATCCACGAGTGGCCCGGGATACCGATTTATCAACTTGTCGAAATAGCACTCCACCATCAATCAAGAACTTGTCTTTACAATAGCTTTTGAGTCTATTTTCAGCTACTAAAGCTAGTTTATACTAAGGATCAGATAAAACAGTTATATAATATCAGTACAATAATTTAGTGATATATAAATGAGAATTCTATCTTCATTAAAGATATGTTCTACCCCACCGACCAAGTTTCCCACCCACCAAGTAAATCGTGAAATTACTAGATTTTAATAAGTTCCCTGCAATTTCATACATTGAAATTTGCAGAAGACCTTCTCGATGGCATCACGATGTACATCGGCAGGTAAAGGTCAGTAAACAGAAGGTTGGATGCTGTCGCTGAAGCTGTTTCTCCTAAATCCGTATTTGAGACAGTGATAGTGGTTGTAACTGCACAATACCTGATGTGTTTTGAAACAAACTTTAGGGGCACATTACTAATGGCCAAAAGATGGTGAATGATAATCCATGGGCCAATTTTTGCTTGCGGTTGTGGTCGTTAGGTGTTTACTTGGTGAGTAAGATAAGTCCCCTTGGCCAAGGGGTCAACTTGGTCGGTGGGGTAGAATAGATATTTTATCAGTGGACAGGCGTTAACGATTCAAACAATCTAGATTTCTTAGAAAGAGCTAATACAGAAGAATATATATAGAACTTTTACTATTTAAACGAGAAATATTTATTTTGTGTGCATGCGCAATATAGATAACGTTAACAGTCACAGTGACTGCTAGTAGATACTGAAATACCAGGCCACTCATGGATCTACAGTTGGGCAGGCCAGTTGTGGATACCAGGCCATCCATGGATGGCCCGTTGTTGTTGTTGTTTCTTCATATTGTATTCACTCTAATTAGAGTATGGCAAAGACCAATTCCCCTCTGCCTCCAGATGAGCCGGCTAGATGGCGGAGCTCCCCACCCACTACACAAAAATGAAAATTCACCTCCTCACCTCTTCCACCCCCATTACCCCAGGGCACAATATTCTAGTTCTCCCCCAGAAATGTAACTGTTCGGATCCAGTACCACACTCGCCTGAGCGCAGGGTCTCATTGATGTTATCGTAGTGGAATACCCCAACCGTCCTACCGTAGGGCATGAACAGCACCTTTGATGTGTCTACCAATTTTTGCTGTTTAAGTGGGTTGATGCGTTCATGGGAACAACTCGTACTGGTGCTTGTGTGCCTGAGAAGCAGATCTTCCATCATAGCTCCTCCGAGTGTTGTGGGTCGGAGCGTGCTGTCCTCAGAAATACTCTTCATTGAACTGCTGAGCAATCACACTCTAGTTGTATTGTGGGTCGGAGCATGCTGTCCTCAGAAAAACTCTTTATTGAACTGCTGCGCTTTCACGCCCTAGTTTTATTGTGTTGTCGATTGTGTCGGTTGTGTTGTGAAAACCATGTCGCTAACTTGCATAAAACATCGAAGGAGGCAAGTTGCCCTGGAAGAGGGACTATCGTTCGAGGTCGATACTGAGTGGTATTGGGTGGTTGTCACAGTCTGAGGTACACTTGAACACAAGGGGTGAACAAGCGGACACACACAGGTATGCGAAAATGAAGCCAAAGTAAAACTGCAACCCGCCCAAAAAAAAGGGGGTCTTGGCAAAACCAGGCGGTGAGGTGTGTTGTCGAAGGTGTGTGTCATGGATGGCCCGTATCCACCACTGGACCCGAACAATTCTCCATAGAACCCACGCAACAATAAAATTGTACCTTGGCTGCAGCGCGCCAACCAGCGTTGCTGCCGTCGTAAGTACATACAGTAGACTCCACGCCACATCTGCCAAAAATTCTAGTCGCTGCAGGTATACCGCGGCCATGTACACGGGTACGGGCGCGAGCAAGGAGTATGGTGGGAACTACAGAAGTATACGGCGGAATATGTAGAAGGCGTAGTGACGGTTGTCAACCAGGAGATAAGGGTATAGAATTGTGTTTATGTGCACCGCCACTGCAATTGCTGCAGCTGAGAGGAGAATGAATGTAGTGGTTTTGGGGGAAGGGGAGGTTAGAGAGCAAAGTAGGGAGGAGAGGGAGGTATATGGGATAGCTAAAGAATTTGTAGCTGCGGTGAAATAGAGGAGTTGTGAGAGATGTAGTGATTCCTAGTGTGCTGATTTGTCGCCGAGGACGATGGTGAAGTTGTTGAAGGCGAGGAAGAGGCGAAAGAGAGGAAGACGAGGGTATAATGTATTAATGCTGTTAAACGTGCAGGGAGATTGCGAAGGAGCGCAGGGAGGAGCGTGGGGGTATTAGAAGATAGTCTTTCTTATTAGCGGGGTGTAAAAGATGGGGGTGGAGATGTACTGACCTGCAAACTTGGTATTACTACTAGTAGTGAGAGGCAGGTTTTGGATCTTCACCTCACCCCAACGCCGTGGATCCAAAAGCATTCCCACTGCCAGCTCCCTGGCACCGTCTTTCTCGACATCTTTCTTCTGTATTTCCTCGAGCTTCCGTACCCCATACACCCCCGTCATAAACACCTCCCACACTACATTCTTCTGCCGAAACCACAGCGTCACTTATGAAAACACTCCGGCGACCCAGCTCTTTCCCGGTAGCATTGCCAGATACGCTGTTAGTACAAAGATGCAGCCCCACACATCAGTATAGAACAACTCGCCAAAAAAGTACACCAGCGGGAAATGTGCAACATTCATTGCTGTCTGTGCTGATGCCTCATTTTTGCCATAGTCTCTTCCGTGCAGTATTTATTAGATCCAAAGTGCTATCAGGTAGGCGGAAGGAGATGCCGAAAGCATTGTGTGCGGAGAAACGGCGGTGTGTAAAGATTCAGATAGCTTAGTTGGTAGCTGAGGAGATAGAGTCTCACTGGCGTGGCGAGTTTAGTGTCTGGGACCTAGATCTGAGGTATTATGGCAGTAGACTTGCGCTTGCGGAATGTGAAGACTTTGTCCTGTACTCGTTAGATGTGGGATGATTGGAAGGAGAAATGCACAAGATATGGATCTGGAACTATGCAGTTGATATGTAGGAGGTGATGGCAACGGCAAAAGTAAGGAAGCTAAGGCATACAAGACTGGGTAAAGTCACAAACCTTAAGTAGCGTGACTTGCCCACGTTTGAGTTTACAACACTCCAGAAATGGCGACAGCTGCACAACTTTATACCGGAGTCGGCCCCCTCACTCCGTTCGAAGTCTCCTTCCTTGCCGAAAACGAGCCAATCACAATTGCGCTCCGACAGCGCCTTGACGAGCTCAACCTGATTTCCGTGCCTTCTTGCCTTTTCCCCACAACACACTCTGGTAATACCGGCAGGGCTACATACCCTCCTTCCGACCGTCACAACGTGCCACAATCCCACTGTGGCTTACGCTCATCCTCAAGAAATAATAGCGCTGCAACATCATCAGTCCCACTAGCCTTAACTGGAACAACATCGAGACGATCTAGATGTAGGAAACCGATAACTCAGACGCATTCCCGCTGGCATTGCCGTGGCGCTGGCTCGAGACTGCCAAAATACTTCTCGATGCTACGGCCGACGACATCCCGGATGCTGGACTGGGCGGAGAACGCGACCTCAGGGAACCGACACCTCGACACACCACCTCACCGCTAGCTTTTGCCAAGCCGTGAGTCGCTGGCCAACCACAAGCCGCCCAGTAATTTCTCTATGGCCTCACGATGCCTAGAGGAGGGCGCCCTTTGAGGACACCGACGCCCAGCGCAGGTCCCTCTGTTTGCTCTACTCCCATAAACTATTCCTCCCGCTTTGGCCTTTTAAGGGAGATGCTCGAAGAAGAGGTTTGGGACTCGGACTCCGGTTCGTATTCCGGCTATTCTGCCTATGATTTCAACTACGATAGTGACGGTGGTAATACCGTTGCTTCCATGATGCTTCCTATTTTCGCCACCAGTAGAAAGAAGAAGCCTAAGAGAAAGAAGGGGAAAGGCAAAGTGAAGATGCCAGCACCCAAGACGACTACGAGTTCGGGAGTCTCTCAAACTCCCATACAACAACAAATGAATTTTCTCGAGACGGTTTACGCCGATGAGGGTGATGATGATTTAGATATGCCCCAAGATATGGCAGAGAAGATAGTTGGAATGGCTGTCATCAAAGTCATGGAGGGACATTTCGCAAAACTCTACTCGAAAATCGACAACCTGAAGTCGGAAGTGTCAACGCTCAAAACAACTGTTACGAGCGTTGTGGAGGAAAATAAAAAGTTGGGTAAAGTTAGGGGGAATGCGCCGGATCCGGAAATGCAGCCACCAACGACGCCCAAGACACCAAAAAAGGATTTTACGATCAGGCCACGACCACAGTTACAACCGCGAAAGCGGGTGGGAACACCGTTGGCTAGAGAGATATTAACTTGAAATTGAGAGAAGCAAGTCGAAAAGGACAACGTGACTCCTATGAATATTGATGAATCGGATGCGGAACACAGGCAACCGGGTAAAGCACCGAGATTAACATCCCCACCACCCACACTTATGCATTCTCGATACGCTGGAGCGTCGGCAATGGCCAAGAGGAGGGAGGATGATAGGGGAGAAAATGATAGGAGGAAGAGGACACAGAGTGAGCCGATGACTCCGAAAAGACGAAGATGAAGATGAGGGAGATCTGAGGGGTCATGTGACCGAGTGATCGAACTCAGGAAAAAGATAACGTGGAAGAAGGAGGACAATGATAGGGGCAGAAGACGACCTGGAGGGAGGGGAGGACAACAAAAGAGAGGAGAGTTGGAAGCCCCGGAAAGACAAAAAGAAAAGGAAGAGCGACCGCGATGAAGTCGGGTCGTTAAGAGATATGATGATGGGCGGGGAGTCACGGAAGTGTATGACTGCTGCGGTGCATCAGCAAAATGTATTTTAGTTGCTGGAAGCCTCCAGGAGTGTCTGAGAGGATGTGGAGTGTAAACTTAGATGCGTCAATTTCAGGAGAGTGTCAGACCGTAGGAGGGCATTCCGGCCAGCCTTCAGAGTAACTGGGATCTCTGATGACTGGTACAGGAGTACCATGGGAGTGATTGTGATAAGTTTGAGAACACCTGGGAGCGCCGACGACACGCCTGGGAGCGCCAGCGACAAGCCTGGCAGCACCTCGAATCACTGTAAAGCAGTCTGGGAAAAACGACATCTTTGGGAACGTTGCCGGTGCGCCTGGAAATCATAGCTACTACTTATCGTTCAACGATTTTTAAAACTCATGTATTCAGTTTGTATTCTCATCTATGTATCTATATAGCTACCCATCTACACACAGTATATCTGGACTGGCAGCAGGCGGAGCTTGAGAGCAATTCGAGGTGCGCCTGAAAATGACGATCGAGTGAACTCAGAGATACATTCTGAGGCCGTGATCGAGACAGTTTAGAGATGCACTTGGAGGCGGTAATCGAGCGTATTTGGAGATACACTTGGAGGCTGGGATCGAGTGAACTCAGAGATGCACTTGGAGGCCGTGATCGAGCGAGTTTGGAGATGCACTTGCAGGCGTTAATCGAGTGTAATTGGAGATACACTTGGAGGCCGTGATCGAGTGAACTTAGAGATGCGCTCCGAAATCGTGATCGAGCGAGTTTGGAGATGCACTTGCAGGTGGTAATCGAGCGTATTAGGAGATACACTTGGAGGCCGTGATCGAGTGAACTTAGAGATGCGCTCCGAGATCGTGATTGAGCGAGTTTGGAGATGCACTTGGCAGCCGTAATCGAGCAAGTTTGGAGATACACTTTGGAGGCTGTCATCGAGCGAGATTGGATGAGTACTTGGAGGCGGTCGATGGACGGCGCGCCGGGTGCTGAGACTCTATTCATCAGTTAGTTGATTCGCAAAAGTGGGAATGTGACAAGGTGACTTTACCTTTGAGCTCTCATAGCGAGCTGGCTGATGGCAGTCGATCGTGTAGGGAGGCACGCCGGAAGCTGAACATCAGCAAAATGTATTTCAGTCGCTGGGAGCTTCCAGGAGTGTCTGAGAGGATGTGGAGTGTAAACTTAGAAGCGTCAATTTCAGGAGAGTATCAGACCCTAGGAGGGCATTCCGGCCGGCCATCGGAGTAACTGGGATCTCTGATGACTGGTACAGGAGCACCATGGGAGCGGTTGTGAAAAGTTTGGGAGCACCTGGGACTGTCGCCCAACCAATGCGGGAATCCAAACTAACTCTGAGAGATGCTGGGTTCTTATGGATATTCATTCGAAGGACTGCAGG
>Ga0307514_10000470_pt1 | contig 84754 bp, 83 predicted proteins | sample 16_EM_MG_FD_203088 | JGI IMG/M metagenome (GOLD analysis project Ga0307514, IMG submission 203088) | Populus trichocarpa ectomycorrhiza microbial communities from riparian zone in the Pacific Northwest, United States - 16_EM | ecosystem: Host-associated > Plants > Roots > Unclassified | place... | reverse complement strand
TTAAAAAAAAGTGTTATATATATGAAATGTATATAACTCTACCTGCTTTCACATCCCAGGTTGACATTCATGATATTTTTAATATTGGGTGAGTAGTTGTGGATTAATACCTTTATTGTAATATTTTTTTACAGTAGTATGCGGAGAATATGCAATGGAGTAAATTGGCAACTGGGAAGAGAAATACGACCTATTTATGGATGTTTCATCCCTAGAACATGTTGTGATCAGAGCAAAACTTGGTGATATCATTGGATTTCAAATAATTCAAATAGCTGCACAGAAAGCTTCTTTTCAACTGACAATAATTGCTCTGGCCATAGAAATAGTACCAACTTACAGAGACTTCGAGAGATATACTAGTGGGCTTGGAACCTGTACAGTGGGTACACTGTAGAAGATGGAGTTGAGTTTAAACAGGGTGGTGGAAACATCAATATCTTATCTCCACTGCTTATATCGGTACAGAAAGCCAGCAGGGGGATGGTGGTGCACAGGGATAACAGAGGTGGACTGGGTGATAGGAAGTGTATATATTTAGAAGACTCAGAAGTAGATAGGTACACCGAAAAAAATGTCAATATAATGCATAACCCATATAAACGCAGTTTCTGGGATCGTAATCCATACTATATTTGACGGATAGCAGTCAGAGCTCCTTTCAACCTGTGCATTGACTACATTACTATGATATGCATACAATTTTGTGTGCTTAATACTATACATTATGCTGCATTCAATAATACAGCCGAATACACTTCATTGCATGCTTCCAAGTAAGCTCTCAAGATGCTCTTAAGTACACACCCGAGTATGATCTCAAGTATGCTTCCAATTCCACTAAATCACACACTCCAAGTCTGCTGGACTCTATGCTCCCAGGTAAGCTCTCGTGAAGCGTCCAAGTCCACTCCAAGTATGTTCCCAGGTATACCTCCAAGGATATTCTCAAGTACACTTCTGAGCATGCTCTCAACAATGCTCCTCATTGCACATAATGGTATACTCGCAGCCATATATGCTCCTATGTAGGCTCTCATGATGCTCTCAAGCATACTTCCAAGCATGCTCTTAAGTATTTTCCCAATTGCATTACATGATACACTCCCAGCCTACTTGGCTTTCTGCTTCCAAGTTTACTCTCAAGTGGCAAAACACTCCCAATTGCACCTGACTGTATGCTCCTATATATGCTTCTTGGTATTTGATTAAGAGACTTGCAGAGTTGCAGCCACCAGACACCAGGAGGCAGATCATGGGTAGTGGGTAGTGGGTGGCATATCATGGTAGAAATCATAACATCAATCAATATTAAAGTGTTAACCATATCTTTATTGTGCCCACCACAATGAGATTTCACAATGCCTCATAGCTATGGTATTGACAATCACAATTTTAGATTCTGCAGCAAAAGTAGAAAATTGGATCTTGAGACTCAGATTTTCTAGCAAAATCTGCTGCCCACAGCCTATAGATTGAAGGTGTATGTGTACACATTCAGTCCAGGGCTGATAGTGATGATGGCAATGGTATGATGGCCATGGTGATGATAGCGATGATGATAGTGTTGGTGATGGTATTCATAGTACCAGAAGCACTCAGACAAGTCAATTCAGTTTGTCAACATTCGTGTCAAACCTTCCAACAACTCAGAGATTTTCATCGGCCAAATGTATCCCAAGGAAAACTCAACTCCTCCTGACGTATCCATCTCTCAGCCACAGCTCTCAAGCATTGTGCTGTAATACAAACATTAAGCAGATTCTGAAGCAGGCTATGAAGCAGGCTTATAAGTAGGATATCAAGCAGGCTTTAAAGTAGGCTCTGATACGGTATTCTAGTGCCAGCAGGCTCTCCAGTGGACTCCGTACTGGTACATCAGCAACAACTCAAGTATCTGTCAGAAACACCCGGGTGTTCCGAACGGCTCTGACAGCACTGACAGAACCTTGTACCCTCTGACGGAGAATTATACGCTTTCCGTCGCCCAGGTGACGCATTGCGTTGCATAGCAGAGCATCTGGAAGCGCTGGCGACAAACCTGGGAGCATCTGGGAGCACCTCGAATCACAGTAGAGCATTCTGGGAAAAACAACATCTTCATTGGGAACGCTGCTGGTGCGCCTGAAACTTATAGCTACAACTAATCATGCAACGATTTTAAAAACTCATGTATTCAGGTTGTATTCTCATCTATGTATATATGTATCTATATAGCTACTAATGTACACACAGTATATCTGGACTGGCTGCAGGTGGTGCTTGAGAGCAATTCGAGGTATGCCTGAAAATGATGATTGAGTGAACTCAGAGATATACTGCGTGGCCGTGATCGAGCGAGTTTGGAGATGCAATTGGCGATTGAGATTGAGTGAACTCAGAGATGCACTGGGAGGCCGTGACCGAGTGAGTTTGGAGGTGCACTTGGAGACCGAAGTTGAGTGAACTCAGAGATGCAATTTGAGGCCGTGATCGAGCGAGTTTGGAGATGCAATTGGAGACTGAGATTGAGTGAACTCAGAGATACACTTGGACGCCGTGATCAAGTGAGTTTGGAGATGCACTTGGAGGCCGAGGTCGAGTGAACTCAGAGATGCACTTTGAGGCCGTGATCGAGCGAGTTTGGAGATGCAATTGGAAACTGAGATTCAGTGAACTCAGAGATACACTCCGAGGCCGTGATCGAGCGAGTTTGGAGATGCACTTGGAGGCCAAGATCGAGTGAACTGAGAGATGCACTTGGAGGCCGTGATCGATCGAGATTGGAGATGTGCTGGGAGGCCATGATCAAGCGAGTTTGGAGATTCACTTGTAGCAGGCTATGATCAAGCGAGGTGTCAGGGGTTTCCCTTGATAGTGATAATGGTACTTACGATGGTCTAGGAGAGCACATACCATGCTCGAGACATCTATGCAATTCCGTGGTGTGCCCTTTAGTGGGGGTACATCAGTCACGAGAAGAATTCAAAAATCGGCCAGTGGCAAGGGAGGCCAGGTCCGTGAGAAACTTCTTTCATTCCTGGAAACTATGCGGGACATGCACAAGCATACGTGCACGGCAGTTGATAAGTTAATGCGAGTAAGTGGGCTCTTCACTGCCTGACCGTAATGGCAGGATACCCAGTGCGGCACACCCCGGTGTAGGAGAACTGTTTCCACCTAAGCATGACGTAACTGAGGGATTTTTGACATTGGCCTAGCCAGAAGCAAACACCCTGCATTGATTTGCAGTCGTTTGGATTGCAACATATTATATGTGTCAAGGTCTACGTTATCGCAGCGTGGACTGGTATCCGATAAGCCTGAGAGTAACTACCGAATAAACTCATCGAAAGCGAAATGTCAAAGTTGAAGTTATGGTCTGATCAATGAACTGAAATGATACGTGTTCCATCCGGGATGCGCGAGCACATCCGAGAGGCGCCAGCAAATAAGACGCGAGGATATCTACCGGGCATCGCCAATAAGACCCACAGATAAGTGGCTATCATTGAGGGATTTAATCATAGCTATGTGTCAAGGATTTATGCCGAAGGTAGTAGGGCACTGGCTATAAAAGAGACCACATTGTTCTGGCAATGAAAAGACAAGCTCGAACAGCTAGCGAGAAAACGACATCCACCAGCGGAGAAATATCCTTATTTATTATTGCGTTTTTATGATACCTATACCTATTATATGTATACCTAGAATCTATTAGCTTTGTGTAGCGGCAGCCCCGCACCATTGATAAAGCATTCTTTAGATTCAATTAAAGATACGAATGCCTATAACTTTCGAGAACGATACTGAGGTTATAATATACGCCCTTGAGAAGATTATAACTATAGCACGGAACACTCAGCAGATCTTTGTGGCACAGTGTATCTGGTGGTTAGCATCGGTAATTGATTTGGAACAAGGTCTCGTCCAATATATCGACACCCTCCACGGACGAATAGCGCCAATCAATACGACATCAGAACCAACGGTGTTAAATACAGATACGGCAGACCATCAAGATAAGGTACTCAAGGAGTGTGAAGAATACTTAAGGGAGTCTCGACGGCTACGAGATATTGCTACCTTGAAGTCCAAAGGAAAGACTCAGACCGGACGAATTAATCCCACACCAATATCAAAGAAGGCCTTGAGGAAAAAGGATCGGTATAGAAGAAAGCCGGCAGTACCAGCAGAGACGGTTTCGAAGGAAGAAAGCAAAAGCGAAAACGACGGAGTCTATTCCAAGACATACGGCATAATCGAAAGCGAGATACAACGGCGAAAGTCTTCAGGCGAGTGTCTGTGCTGTGCTTGGTTCGCCGATAGTAAAGGCTCCCATAGGGTTAAGGACTGCATTAGACCCATTAAGTTAGGAGAAGGGACAGCAGCAATCCCTAAGTCTAAGAAATATTAGCTGCAGCCTATTACTCAGGAAGCTAGCTCGGACACCATTAGTTCTGAGGAGTCTTCAGACGACTCATTGTAAGGATAGGATCTACGGCCGTGGACCTAAGTATTTAAGTATCAGGGGATACTTGGATAGGTTACTTAGGGTATACACCCCCGTAACACGAGGTTGGAGGAGTACTTGGCGGTGGTTGATCTGGAGGCAGTTGGTGGGAGGTGCGCCAGGTGCTGAGACTCAATTCATCGGTTAGTTAACTTGAAACCGTGGGAATGTGACGAGGTGACTTTATCTTTGAAGCTCTTATGGAGAACTGGCTGGTGGCGGTGGATCGGTAGGGAGGTACACCGGAAGCTGAAGCTACAATCAGGGGTCAACTCGAAATTGTGAGAACGAAGGGACGACAGACAATCTTAGGTGTATGCTGTACTCGGTGTTAACTCATGATTATGGCATGTAGAGATAGAGAGGGATGACTTAACTTTGTGTTCTTGCGATGATGGTAGAGTTGTGGACAAGAAAGAGGGAGATGGGGGATGAAGATGAGAACGATATGGAGAATACGAGCGGCTATGAGAAATCAGGAGTACTACTTGCCTGATTGGGTTTAGAAGACCCCATAACGGTGATATTACCCACCGGATCGGGACTCGTACCTGCTATATCGGGGATGGTCAATTGACTGGCACACGAAATTCTCTCAAGTCCCAGTTTCTCATGATGATTTCCCCCATTTCCTCTGATCTCTCTCTTTCTTGTGCTCAACTCTACCATCACCTAAGAACACAAAGTTAAGTCATCCCTCTCTATTTCGCCATGCCATAATCATGAGTTAACACCGAGTACAGCATATACCAAGTACAGCATCATTCTAAGATCGACAGTCTCCTACTCCCAGTCAGTTTCTCATCTCTCGGCGGATGTTGTACTCAACTCTTTACATTCCCACAATTACAAGTTAACCAATGAACAGAGTCTCAGCTGCCGTCGCGCCTCCCTCCAAATCGACCGCCTCCAAGTACTCCTCCAATATCGCTCGATCATAGGCTGCAAGTGCATCTCCAAACTCCCTCGGTCACAGCCTCAGAGTGCATCTCTGAGTTCACTCGATCTCGGCCTCCAAGTGCATCTCCAAACTCGCTCGATCACGGCCTCGGAGTATATCTCTGAGCTCACTCAATCTCGGTCTCCAATTGCATCTCCAAACTCGCTTGATCACAGCCTCAAAGTGCATCTCTGAGTTCACTCGACCTTGGCCTTCCAGTGCATCTCCAAACTCGATCAATCACGGCCTCCAAGTGCATCCCTGAGTTTACTCGATCTCGGCCTCCAAGCGCATCTCCAAACTTGCTCGATCACGGCCTCGGAGTGTATCTCTGAGTTCACTCAATCTCGATCTCCAATTGCATGTTCAAACTCGCTCGATCACGGCCTCAAAGTACATCTCTGAGTTCACTTGACCTCGGCCTCCAAGTGCATCTCCAAACTCGCTCGATTACGACATCAAAGTGCATCTCTGAGTTCACTTGACCTCGGCCTTCCAGTGCATCTCCAAACTAGCTTGATCACGGCCTCCAAGTATATCGTTAAGGAGCGACGGTGGGTGTACAGAGATACAGGGGTAATGGAGGTGGACTGAGCGACGCGGAGTGTATATTCGGGAGACCCCGGGGTAGATAGATAGACAGCATCTCATTGTCATTTCATCTTGTCATACAACGAAAATACACACTCTATCTTTCCCAACTTTTGGTCTCACTCGCTCTTTTCGAGATTTCGTGGATCCGCGCAATTACATGGATCCTTACGGCCGGGTAGTATCATATCTTCTGACCTTCTTCGTACGCTCCTCGAGCTTAATGTGCAAGGAACGTGAGGACAGATTTTCGCAGCGTCACCCATTGCATTGCAATTCCGATGCAAACGTGTACCCAATGAACCCATTCCGACGTATGGTCACAGTTTGCCACAATGCCAGAGTGTTTGTTTAAAATTCAAGACCAACAGAGTGAGAAGAAATGGTGAAACGGCAATCGGAGGGCGATATGCAACGCGACGGGTGGTATTGACGCCGGGTGTGGAGTAATCCGCCACCGGGGTGTCTCTGATGGCTGTGACAGAGCACGTCCACTCTGACGTAGCCATTCCGGCCAGATGGAAATGTTTTTTGCTGATGTATAACAGCCATGTAGTTAACCCAGGTATATATCCATCTCTGGCCACCAGTTTTATATAGTTTCACAGGCACAGGTGCATACCTCTATGAATGGACTGTAGATAACGATAGACTGCACATTGTGCAGAGGTCCACGGGAAGCTTGCTATAATTTGTGCATGTACACAGGTACACATAGTGTAGGCTATGGTCAATTTGTACTTTTGCTGATATATTATTTTACCATACAATGAAATACGCACTTTATTCTTTCCAGCTCTTGGTTACATGTACTCATGTTGAGCTTTTGTTAATCCATGCAATATGTGTGGTTCCTCAAGGCTACATGTGTTGTCAAATCCTGTCACCATATTCTTATACTCCTTGAGCTAGAGTTGCTCCGTCCAGAATTCCCTTACAATGCTGCAAGATGTATGGTGAAATGTTGAAGATAGGCCTTCAGCCTTCTAGATCCACTGATTCACCACTAAACATCCTAGGGTATATCAGTGGCAGTCGAGTAATTCATAGAGCCTTACCCAGTTTGCTCCTGTGGTCTCGATTCCTCTCTCGATTCCTCTTCTCCACCATAATGCCCCTCAACAGAAACAACCAACAGAGTGGCTGGATAGTCTATTTAGTAGAATATTCACCTGGATACAGACAGTCATTGATGTGGAGGGTGGCATGGCACCACATGTGTGATATTGGGTAGAGAGACAAGGTGGTGCATTCAACTTTTTTTCCTTCACAATAAATCAAGTCATAGATGTCACTAGATTATCTTTACATGTTCTAGCACAGCGAAATGGCTGCCAGGACTGGATATCATATCTGGGAGTGTGCCCAACTTTTCGTACCCTCCAAGCACTTGACAGCCAGGGGTAAGGTATTCCTGGGAGTTGAGCTGGAGATGATCTATCTCGGTACCTCCAAAGGGCGGCGAAGCCGCCACCGTACCTTGTATGAGTTAAGCCCGCCTATCAAACGTTTTGGTGTCACGCTCATGACGATGGCGATTCTAGCGGTATGGAGTTCCACCTCTTCTGGCAGCTAAAGATACGTATTAGCACGTTCTTATAGTAATTGTGAGGGATAGGCGTACATAAAGACGGCTACAAATGGGATCTTCACGACAACACAACCCAAGAAAAGCGGTATCACGTCGCGAGATGGGGATCTCCGCAGATCTAAATCCTAGGAAGGAAGAGGAAACCCCGTGCAGCCTGCGCAAGACCGTTCTACTCGCTTGCGGAGTCAGGACAAGCAATGTGAGATGAAATTGAGTTGGTGGGTTTCACTTTCGCCGATCAGGTTTGCGTGGCAACCTTATACTATGGAACCTTTGAAAGGAATTATCAGAAGTTGCTTCAAACTGGGTTTTGGCACTGTTGCTGAGCGTGGCCATACTATTTATTTCACAAATGATAAAAAATACGCATTACTTGGGCCGAATCAAAGTCCACGGGGCTCCGAATATTGGGTGGTAGTTTGGAGACCTTTGCTGAATCATTCTTTCTATTGATGCAGATCTTGTCTCGATTCCTGGAAGCGAATTGACGTATATCGCCTGTGCTCTAGAAGAACAACTCATCAAGTCCAACTGGGACCCGATAGCATTACCGAGTGGAATACCAATGGCATCGTTATTAGCTGGTTCCTGCGCCGACATATAGCAGAACCCGAGGGCACCAACTCAGAGATCACCAACCCTGCCGCAAAGACTGCCCTTAGAAGTGCGTCACAAGCTGCAGGTTTTATTGATATACCGTCGCTCCTGCCAGCTGTATTCACAGACAATGACTCGGAGGAATGGGACAATCACGTTGTCTCTAGGTATAGCTGATTTTATTTTATAGAGTGCTCTTATTGCTCTTACTACTTAAGTTTGTTGGTTTGCGGTTGTTGTATATTTGTACGGTAAATTAAATCAACTATTGAACATTATCCTATCTCTAGAAAACGAGTAGCGGTTCTATCTAGCAAGAGATTAACAAAGATTATATTCAAACCTCACCAAACAACATCACCGCTCTACTAACCTCGCACATCCATATCTGCGATAGAATTGCATCATCCTTCTGCTGACTCGGAGACATCTCGGGATTCCCAAAGACTTAAATTACTCAATACTTCAACAATATGTTCCACGAATATATAGATTACTACAGCCATCATCCGCATCTCGAGCAATCAAAGTACACTCCCTACCAGTCATTTACAATTCTCGTTACTTCCTGACAGGAAAAGAGCTAGAAATCCATGTCGCTCGCTGTACTGGAATTTATCATGACAGAAACAGTGATACCGGGGACATTGTACAGAACCGCGAACTAACTTTCAGCCGACGCAAATTCGGATTCTAGTTCGGCTACAATGATTTTTCATTGCTGTTGTTGACACGTAATCTGAGAACACAGTACTGCTTGCGTTAGTATCAACGTTTGTGCCGGTAGGCCCCCGTAGGCTGTATCTTTCCCCACCTAGCTGCATCAACTCATGTTCTCATTAAAGATATCCATCTAATTCCTACAATTTCATGTCTTACTTCTGATCCCCAGGACTACCCGTTTCAAATTTCTCGCCCCCTAAAACCGGTGATGGTGCCTCATATTTCTCATTGCTCATTAACTCTGACTTGCCACCGGCATCCGGTGTCGCCGTCGACGTCTCATCTTGAGGCTTGAAGCTAACACATCCCACTGTTGCCAACTCCAACTCCCTGCAGCATGGAAAATCATCGTCGGCGGAGCCAGGCGTAGCTGGCTTCGCGAGTGTCAACCGCCTCTTCCTCCTCCTCCACCATCTCCTCCCGAAGTAAACTCCCGCAGCCAGTACCAACCCGAATACAAAACCACCGCTAGCTATCTCTATATCTCTCTTGCTTATTCCGCGGTTGGCATGTTGGACCTGGTCAGGATCAAATACGGAGATGAGTTCGGGGTTGTAATTCCCCAGACGTGCACGCGCCATTGAGAAATTCCCGCGTTTGTAGTCGACACGCAAATAGTTTTGGCTCAAGAACACACCCCCAAGTATGGGCACTATATTGTTGTCTAATTCTTGCTCGGCCTTACTAGCGAAGACACTTGATGACACCGAAATCATGATTCGTGAGCTGTTTATGACCTTATACTCTCCGTACTCGTTGGTTCCGCGTTCCTGCGACACAAGCTCATATTCAGGGATCACTGTGGTGTAGCCGTTACTCAGAACCACTGTAAGGCTGTGCATCAAGTGTCTCTTTGATAAGGGGTAAATTTGGTCTGTAAAGTTTGGTCCGGCACTGGGTACTTGTATCGCGTGCTCGGTAAGGTTTTTCAAGCGGTCTGTCATCGCCTTGGTAAAGGTAAATTCGGATTTCTGTGGATCGATGCAAGCGGGAAGAATTGTGCCTGTTTCGGCGAAGAGGGAGTGTTGACTGCCGTCTGCGAAACCCAACCGGACGTCGGAGATCAGCACCTGCAGCGGACAGGACACTGTCAGGTACCCCGGGGAGGTGGGGAAGTATTCCCAGCTTGCGTCTGGGTCCTTGCGGCCATTATCGTACCCTCCGACAACAAGGGCGCCATCCGTCGAGTTTAATTGTGATCTTGAACCGAAGAATAATCCCCACGAAGTGCCCGGTACAACACCCATTTCGAACAGCCTTTTAACGAAACTACTTGAAGGTCCTAGGGCCAGCCCGCTCTTGTTGCTGCTCTGTTTGTTGCTCCACACCTGAATAGGGAGGTTGGAAATCTCAGAGATCTGTGGGGTGGTGGTGATGTTTGCTGTAGCGAAGCCTTGAACGGGATGTATATCGCCAGGATGGTAGGGGTCTGCGACAACACGCTGACTCCACTCTTCTTCGCCGACACGATCAAAGGGATACTTGTCGAGGTCGTAGACGCTTCCAGACGAGCCCTGGCATTCGGTTTCTAGTGTACGGTTCTCAGGGCAATCTTTGCTGTTACGGAGGCGCACATTATTTAAGAGTGTTGTTAGGCGTATGCTCAACAATTCGCCGTTCAGCTCCAAACCCACACCCCTGTTGATGGCAATGCCGCTGGAGAGAGTATTGTTCTTCAAAACAAGTGTGAGAGGAGAGGAGGCGGTGAGGGCGGATAAGCCAAAGAGTAGCACAATCAGCAGCGCATATTCTCGAAGGAACAACATTATAGTGGAGAGAATGGTCTGGATATTGGTTCGCCCGGTACTAGTGGATAGCTGGTTTATACCTTTATACAAATTTATCTCATCGCTGCCGAATAGAGGGACCCACACCCTTTGTCTACATTTGTAGACATGTGCAATGTGGTAAGTTTAGAACTCCCAGTGTGAGGCCTTATCTTTCCAGCAACCATTACACGAATATAGCAACCTTCAAAATTGTTCGCATGATCAACTTCAGCTTTCCACTGCATAAACTGTTTACATACTGTGAAAGAGGGCGCTAATTTTCATTGGATTTTGTTAGAGAGTGCGAGGGCCAGATTGTTCGGTGAGGCGCAGAGTCTCTGCAGAGTACCTTGTGCAACAGATAGGCGATATCGATAGGCGGACTATCAGGCGCACCATTTAGTGCGATCATGAGTGGTCTAATTCGCTACGAGTACTGAGCTCACCTTTTGGCCGGCTAATTCTTCCGGCCTACCAATACCCTTACTTGCGCAACTAGTAGGGGTAGGGAGAGGTGGAGCGTAGGGAGAGGTGGAACGTGGGGGGAATGGGAGGAGGGGTACAGAAACTCATAGTAGCCTCCGGCACATCCGACAGCCATCATATATTTCTATCAAGCTATCTTTACATCAAGCTCAAACTATCTAAAGAATACGGGTGGTAGCGCGTGCGCACATCCCATAGATTTTCCTATTCTGTGAGGCAGCAAAACGATGCCCGTAGATCTTGTTCGGAGTTTTTAGAGAGGGGAATTCGGAGATATTAAGTGATACCGAGTGGCAGTCGATACGGGATGTATGGCGTTCCAGTGGTTTCTATTGAAGTGTCAGACTGGCGGGCAGGCTACGTTGAGTCATGTGAATTTTGCTGTTATTGTTTCTACATATATACTTCAAACAATTCCAATAGGAGTAGAAATCGCACTGACAGGACCTCCATAGTACTGGACCGTTCTGGGTATGTACTGTTTGCAAAGGGCTCTCAGTAGTTCTTTCTCGAAGTCGTCAGCATTATAAACCTCTCAATTCTCGAGTGCCCACAGTCAAACCCAAAAAATTGAAGCAGGTAGAACTGGTGGACGTAAATATGGTAGAAAGTGTAGTGTTGCAGATGTTTCATTCTTAATAATGAGATGCGCAGCGCGGTGGTACCTTAGCGTGCGCTTGTCGTCGGAAATATCAATTAATAGTCTTCTTAGTTTTGATCACCGGGTGCTAGGACATGGTAGCAGGCATTACTAGCGATCACTTCCGATTGGTCATGAACATCACTATGACATCATGCGTACAATTCATCAACCTCTAGAACAACGTCACGAAGTCTCTTCTACTAGAAGTAGTAGGAATATCACGAACGATCGGATCGAAGCATTGGGGTGTCCGATTCTCCGAAATTGTTGCTACTGTAACGTACGCAGGCAATTCCAAACCACTGCTTACAATAACTCGAGATTGTCTGAAAATCCCAATACACAGCCGTGTTCTTAGGTGCTGATGTACTCAGTTGTTATGAGATTTCTAGCTATCTAGAGTCATTGTCATCCACAACGGCAGGAGAATCGGATCAAACTTGGCTTCGTTCACCTTCTCGAGAAAAGCACTCAGCAGACCGTTCTCACCCGTCTATAGTATCAACGTAAGAGCTAGGACTTACTCTTGGGTTTGGAAAAGCTGCAGAGCCGATCGATCAGATCTCTAGCCATGACTTTGAGTATTCAGAGTGAGAGCGCCGAACGTTTCAGAGAGCTGAGCCATCATTTCTAGATTCAATACGCAAGAATAAAAGCTACCTTCCGAAGCAGGTTGCCGGTTCTTAAGAGTAGACGCCACAGTATTATTGAAGTGTGCCTTTTAATCTAAGAGCAGCTAAACTCGTAAAGTTTTGCTATTGCCGGCCTTGAACTCCTCGAAGTTTTTAGGAGCCGTTTCGGTATCATTGGTGGCGGAAAGTGTGGACCTCGACAATATTGTTCACAAAACCCCGCCTTTTAATGGTATAAATACATGTCGTAAGGACTGAACCGTACAATCCAATATCTACCATCAACCAAAAGGAAAAATCCCACAATAAGCAGAACTGCAACAAATGGCCATCTTTTACGCCTTTGCCAAAAGTGTACATTTCCCCGTCTCTGCTTCTCCTTATTAACATCCCAAACAGATCCACGACGACCGTAACTGGCGTTACGTTATAGCGTTTGCATCTCGCTCCGTAGCAGATGAATGGTGGCGTGCAGTTGAGACCTCATGCCAAACCGTCGCAACCTTTTCCGGGGTAAAACGAATTAGTCCCCAGTTCTACGTCCACGACCCCAATGTATCAAGCCTCAACTCCACCATCATAAATAAGCAATGCGCACCAGAGTTTTTAGGGAAGGTGTCCTTCTCGTTGCTGAACGACATAAACGGCAAGCCTATGAGCATTATACCGAGCATTGACATAAGGGATCACGTTAGTGGACAGACGTAAGCGTCTTTAATCTTCTTATGATTGTGTGAACGCAGAGATGCTTATATATAGACTATCTGGAAGGTTCTTCATCCGCTACAAAGGCCCGGTAGTGCGGTACTGGTGTGTTCACAACGATATGGTTTGTGAAACGACATCAAGTGCAAGAGCAACACCATTCGTCATTTGGATTGCTGAACGAGGGAGAGAATACGACGACAAAATCATGATTGGAACTGACGAAGTGCATATCTCTATCGGCGAGCGGTGCGACAAAACCATATATTTCCATAGAGAGTCAGAGGATGAAGACGGAGACCCGAAGCTACGTGTCTACACTGTTGGTGGGGGACCGAGGTGGCCACCAGTTCCAGCGAAGTTCATATTCAGCAGCTTCGAGAATGGGTTCATTGTGGGGGAACTGCCAGAGACAGAGAGCGGGAGTTATATGTACGACAAACAGATAGTGGGGCCCATTTTGAAGACAGAAGGGAGTGGGCGAAGGTGGGAACTAGTGTGACGTATTTTTGGTATATTGAAATTGCGGAGATTTAGGGAAATGCGGCGGGTAACGGTGGATGGATTGAGGGTATTTACAATTAATTTCAATCTCCAACAATATAGAAATACGTGGGTAATATGCGATGTACGCCATTTACACTTTAATTGTGCATGAATTTCGTCATTACCGCAATAGGCATGAGGTTGACAGCATCAATCTAATATATATACACATGGTTTGTCGGCTTGAAGCATTCTCATTGGTTGACTTGTGGTACGTACCTCTAAGAAGGATTTTTATTGGCTAACAACCCACAGCTTAAATCATTTCGATGGCTTGGCATACCCCATCAAATATCCTCAAATATCCACTCCCAATTAAGTATTTGAGTTCAACTCGGATCAGAATGTAATGTTTACAGGAAATGTTCAGAATTCAATGCTCTTGCACCCTGCAGTCTCAAATTGAGCATGTCTTCGAAATTGATTGCATGATTATGGAAAATGCTCGATGTTTGGTATCTGGTGGCAATTTTCAAGTGTTTTTGTACAGCCACTCTATCAATTTTGATGATATGGTAATTCTGAGACATGGAGGTGAAACAGGATCAAAGTAGGTACAATGCATGTATACATTACATCATGATCAGAGGTAAACTGACAGTTGTGAATGTATCAACTCAGCTTTCAAGTATTATACCGGAAAAAATGACCTTACGTGACACCTAACTCATAGAGAAGCAGCTTCTGGGGTGGTAGTTGATAGCATATTTGACGTGTGGCACTATGAGGTCCTATGTACCTGCACATTGACTAGATTACTATGATACTCATTCGATTATGTGTACTTGATACTATACATCATGCTGCAATCAACAGAACTGCCAAATGCACTTCATTGCACACTCCCAAGTAAGCTCTCAAGCCGCTCTCAAGCACACTTCCGAGCACACACTCAAGTACACTCCCAATTGCACTTGATGACACTCCCAGTCTGCTTGACTCTACGCTTCCAAGTTAGTGCTCACAGGGCACTCAGGTACACTTCCAAGTACGCTCTCAAATACACTCCAAATTGCACATGATGCCACACTCCCATTCTGGTTGAATATACGCTCCCAAGTGAGCTCTCAAGATGCTCTCAAGTACACTCCCAAGCACGCTCTCCATTCCACTCTCAAGAGGCAAGACACTCCCAATCTCACTTGACTATATGTTTCCATGTATGCTCCTGGGTGCTCAATCAAGAGACTGGCTGAGTTGCAGGCGCCAGGTACTGGAAGGTGGATGGCAGGTGACGAGAGGCAGGAGGAGGCAGGCAGGGGGCGGACAGTGGCTGCTGAAATCATCACGTCCGTCGATACCATAGTCTGAGTATTATTTTTAGCTCGGCTACTATGACGAGATCTCACAATGCCTCATGGTCATGGTATTGACAATTGCAGCCCTTGTTACGGGGATACTTAGGTACCAAGTATAGGTACTAGTACAGCCGTAGACCCTATTCCTATCTAAGATTACTAATAATCTTCTCGCGTATTTTGACAATCTTAATATTTTATATTTGCTTGCTGTTGAATTTGTCTGGCTTTCGCTCGCCTGGCCTTCTGGCATTGTCATTTTGTTTGGGAGGAAGACTGTTCTTTCGCTGGTTGAATATTCCTCAAGGTAGTATGATGATTACTTCTCAGAGAAGAAACTACCGATAATTGTTCAGACCCGGCACTAACGTTCCTAGCTATATCCCTAGGTGTCGGGGAGATTTCTCAAGCTGTTATGTTTCGGCGGGTTTCTAAATTATCGATATAGATAGTAAGTCCTCTATCTAATCCTATTACTCCAGCTATCCACCAAACACAATTGGCGACAGAGAAGTATTGATTTTGTCGTGCAAATACTATAACCTTTTCCAAAGCGTATACAATAACGTCATTGTCGTTTTCAAAGGTTATCGTCATTCGTAGAAATACTTATCGAAGGTGCGGAGCTGCCGCTACAAAAAGCTAATAGATTTTATATAATAATAGGTATCATAAAAACTCAATAATAAATAAAGGTCTTCTTTCGCTGGTAGGTTTCTGACTGTTCGCTGCTAGAGCTTGGTTCTTTTCATCGTCGGGGACGACATGAGCTTTTTATAATCGGTGCCTCAGGTCAAGCTTGCCTTCGGCTTTCCGTCATGACACCACTATTGCTTGATAGCTTATCTTCGGGAACAACTGAAGTGCTCCGTCGATATTGCCACGAGGTCCCACTGGTTATCGTGTTCATGCATGAGCCGTTTTAAGACTTTACGTCCCCTGGCGGGCAGTCCTCATGATCATGATATCAATCGCAAATAATGCCAGCTCATAACCTCGTGTTCAACATCTTGCTTCCCATTCGTTCAGTAGCTAGAACATCTGACGACCTTAGTCTTATCAGTGCTTATCGCAATATAATATTAATAGCTCTTCACTATTAATTGCCTCACCATTACCTTGGCTATTTGGCATTGCGTCAGAGATTTAATCGGCGACCAACCGATACTCCGCTAGTGTAGATTATGACATGTTCTTGATGTTACAATGCATACGGTCTTAACTCAATAAGCCGGTTTGCTTCTGGCCTCTTATCTTCAGCCAATGTCATTAATCCCTCAGACACTGCATGCTTAGGTTTCGACCTTCCGTAGACCGGGGAGTGCTGCAAGTACTCTCACCGCTTTGCGCATGAGCTTGCAGATCCCTCGTATTCGCATATTGCAATAACGTCTGCTGTGCATGTAGTTCTGCGTAATCGCAATTTAACTATGCATTGTCCCGCTAAACAGGGTTTCATAAGTGTGGCCAATAATTATGCGCACTGCTGAAGGTTTTTCACTTCCCAGTTATGGCGACATAATTGCGTCATCACAGTTGACTCCGCTAGTGCGACCGTAGTCATCACTAATTGATCAACACGCGGCTCAAGTGTAATCCCGCTAAGGATCACTTGACTGACAACCATGTTCACGTAATCGCAGGTAGGTGTTTTGCATATGAGCATCGTTAAGATCTGTCACATGTACCTGCTTCGTTCAAATATGTATCATTACCGCTGCTAAAGGAGAACCCCTAACAGCCCTCCATTCTGCACGAAAAGTAGACAATCAGATCTTGGGGTGTGCAGCTCTCTGACTGATATGTTGCAGCGGAAGCTACTGCCCACTTCCCACCGATAGTGGGCAGATATGTGCGCATTCAGTCCGGGGCTGATGGTGATGATGGCAATTGTCATGATGGCAATGGTGATGATGGCCATGGTGATGATGGCCATGGTGTCAGTGATGGTGATCACAGTACCAGTAGTACTTGGACAGGTAGGTTGGCTACATCATCGTTCGCATCAAAGCTTCCACCAACTTAGAGCATTCTATTTGCCACAGCTTCCACAGACTTAAAGCGTTCTATTAGCCAAAGCTTCCACAGACGTAGAGCATTCTATTAGCCAAAGCTTCCACAAACTCAGAGTTTGCCATCGGCCAAAAGCTTCCCATGGAAAACTCTACTCCGCTCGAAGCACAGCTCTCTCAAGTAGGCTATCAAATAGACTATCAAGCAGGCTTTCAAGCAGGCACTAGAGCAGGCTTACAATTGCCAGCAGGTTCTCATGCGGTCTTGCAGCGATAGTGTATATAGTACCAGTATAACCACGAAGACTGCGGAAAGCAACAACAGATATAAGTCCATCACTGGCCGGCAGCCATATATAGATCCATAGACCCACACACACATCTCTATGAATCAACTATAGATGACAATAGACTGTGGGTTGTGCAGGGGTCCACGGGAAGCTTGCTATGAGCTGTGCATGTGCACTTATGCACGTAGCTCAGCCTATTGTTGATTTGCACTTTTGCCGAAGATTTCCAACCAGCCAACAGCTAACCCATTTGGATCATGTCCTGCCAGGCAATTCAGGTTGTGTCCAGCCTGAAGCCTGCTATTCTGTACAGATTGTATCTGGCCAGACCATCCAGCACATGAGGGTTCTCAGCTATCTGTCCTATCTATTTAGAGCCATGTCTGATTGTGAACTACAGTTTTCCAAACTGAGAATCCACAACCACTTTAACCATAGGACCTTGAGTTTTGAGACCTACAACCTTCCAGGGTCTTCCAGTCCTTATTGGACAAATGTTTGTGAAGTTGTTATGGGTATGTGGTAGAAGTTTCAGGGGAAGATTCCATCAACCACACCATCCGGCTTTGCCACTCTGGAGGCGGCAGAGCCGCCACCAGTGCTAGTATAATTATATACCTATATATAATGGTATGTTATAACTGAGAACATCTCGATTGAAGAAATTTGAAATGCGGGGTCACAACACTTGATTCACCAAGGACTCAAGTGGACTTTCTGATCGCGCCCCGGTATCGAGATCGAACGCAACAAAGCTGGCGGGACTGTTGCCATTCGATTAAGCACTTCGATCGAGGCATTGGCTTGCGCTTCGTGGTCCAAAGATTGTCTTTTCACATCGAACCCCAACTTTTTTTCTACAAAACATAAGATATTAGGCAAGGATAATTGACCAATCATCGTATGTTTGTGAGTAAAAAGCTGTCGATGTTATCCGCAAATCTCGATTTATAAATACCGGAGCGTATCGAGGATACTGTAGCGAGCACGATGCTTGGAACGTCACGGTGTCACAGAGGCCAGTATGGTATGTGAAATCACGGGTTTTGTCACGGTCACAACAAGACTGTTCGAATCATCTGGGGACCGAATGCTGTTGGTCACAGTCACATTCTGCTACAATATTTGAGCTTTAGGCTACTACAAAGACCAGTAACCAAAATCCATTTGATAGATATCCACTAGGCACTAGGTGATAGCAAATGCCTCCAAATTTGGTTCCTTTTTGCTAGGCATCTGCTAGGTCAGTGGTATGAAACAGTACCAAATCCAGCGTCACAGACCTTCAAAAGCGAGAGCAGAAGGTGTCACAGAAGCCTCGTCTTTAAAAAAAAAAGGGTCACAAATGGGTGGCCGTTCGAAGCATCGTGCTCGCTACAGTAATACTGCACAGCAGCCACAGTAAAGTATTCGAACTTCTCAGAAACAAAACCCACCCACTAGTTATATATTATGGTCAAGGCCACTTGAAGTATACAAGCTGTGTCATTGCATTGTCGGATGCAGCCCTTTGTCGGTTACCCTGGCGTTGAAATAGTCTGCCGCCCCGAAAGTGCTTGACTCGATTTGGTAAGGGTGGGGATGACACCACGGGCCTTAGGGCGATTTTTTTCTGCCCCATTGGTATTGAGGATCAGGCGACCAGGGCTACACCACTAACCCTATAAAATTGCCCGAAATTTATTGAGGGAAAGGTCATTTTAGAGTGGCCACGTGCGATTCATGTGCTATGCTACTTTCTAAGCAACGAAGACTGATGCAGCGATATAAGATCGCGTGTGGTTGCGTCTCTTCTTCAGCGTAGCAGAGACAGCCTCTTAGTGTCTGGTCGTCCCTCTCACATAGCCACTCCCACTCCCACTTCCTGTTCCTCTTCCTCTTAAACTTCCTCTCTCTAAGCTCTCCAATTACATTACCACCATACATATACATATAAGTTAAATTGCAAACCCAATCGTAATTTCGGGCCATTGACTGAGCGGGGCGAAGCTCATGTTTGACTGACGAAGTACTGTACTCCCATGACTTTCAAGTGATTTCCGAGATCGACAGATAAAATCATCCGCCCATTTACTGAATGTTGAAGCACTTTATATAGGTAGGTACTCCAATCGTCGTGCTACCGTTTGAACATGAAGATACGAGTAAGCAGCACGTGCAGGGCTTGTCTGCAACTCTCAGAGTTGCAGTAAAGTTTGCTATCGCTTAGGGTATAGGGTTATTGTGCCAATATACGCATGCTAAGCCTATCACTGGTCGCCCGTGCAAGGGTATCGAGTTCCCTTCTCTCATACAGCCTCATTGTCACCAGCCATTGATGAATACTCCAGCGAAACGAACACGTCAATTGTCGAGATGCTGCCATCACGAGGTTCAGGTGCAGATACTCGTCTCTGCCTAAACTGTGCATATGTATGTTGACTCAATTTCAAAGTGATTAGCCCTTGAACATTCACCCCGTCAGCTTATAGTTAGGAACTAGAATAAATACCCTCATTATCCCTCGAGCAACCTGTGTATTTATGCTCGACTAGATGATTCTGTTAATGCACTTATGAGGCGTAACATGGCACTAATTTAATTTACGCGGTTTGAAGGTGTCTATTTGGTTCGATGGACACCATTGGTTGGCTTGAGCAACAATTGCCACTACCATCCACGGCGTCGGGTTACTGCCTCAGAAATAGTAAAGCGACGTTCTCATGGCTGATACGACTAGAACTGTGGAATAAGCAAGTACCTATGCATATGCCGAGCACGAAGGAATCTCCAGAGTCGCCGATGGTTATTCCTTCTCAGCTGAGCCTATTTCACATTCCTACGTGGTCAAGGGCTGCACGTGGCTGCAGCCTTCGCCAGGGATTTATCATATGAAGCACATATATCACGACTAAGGACACGTTAATCTAAATCAATTCCTCTACGCAAATTAGTTGGTTTTCGTCTACCATCTCAAGCAGATTCGTTCCATCTACAGGACCGATTTCACTGAACCTCACCAAAATAACCCCAAACACACCAGAAGCTCAACGATGAATGCTCTGTCTATGCCTTCCTACCGTTACGTTGAAGAATATCGGTGGGTCATTTAGCTCTAGTGGTTAGTCATTTTCTGAGAGGCAATAGGGATTGCAATGGACAGACAATTCTAAAGCACACCGACTTCACCGCGGACTACCAAGTGCTCGGCAGCTTTGAGGAGACGGCATTCGCGAATCTTGAATCGGAATGCAACAGTCAATTCTCGGCATATGCATTCCTTGCTTTGAAGTTTCTCGACAAACGCAAGCCCGGAAGCTATGGTGTGTGGGTATATATCCATGACGCTGGTCTTGTCGAAGCTCTTGGGGGCCTCTTCGGGAGAACTGACTTCGGTATATCACACGCAACGGCTTTGAGGGTGATGGATGAAGGTTGGTTATGGGTTTTGGCATACATGCGAGCCCAAGATTACCCCTTTCCACCTCAGCTCGGTCAACCGTTGCGGCAACTCGTGGATGAATTCCTAAAGAGCCCTAAATTGTGTGGGTTTCTAGCCACAGGATCATTGATTTTCAAATGGCTCATCCTTCTCCTTTGCAACGTCTACGAACGCGCACGGAAAGTAAGTACCGTCGATGATGAGATGAAAACTAGTTGGACAGGGGTATTTACCGCTCAGTGCAATACCCGGAAACTGGAGCGTGGCCATTGGGTCGACCTGGCAATGTTTGCTCTCGGGTTTTTGGCAGCATTATTGTAAGTGGGCTCGGTATTTCAGGGGCTCTCACGAAAACCACTAAATTTCCTTGATAGTCAGCGCCCTTCCGTGGTGCCTAGTCCCAGCACGGCCAATAACGCTTTGCGGGCGACGATGTCTTGGGCATTTCACCAGCTAACAACCGAAAAGGTCGGTGTGACGATACCACAGAACTTACTACCGTTGGTCTCCACATGCACTAAAATGGGCACAAGAAATACTAATTTGTTTCAGGGTATACAAACAGAGTGGGTATTTGAATCCCAGTATGGTCGATCGCTACATTACACATCCTCACAAAGTTTTGTTCCCTTTTTCATATCCGAGCGTTCGCCGGAATCTTCCGATATTCATGTGTGCTCTCGAACTCGCTCTGCAGCGTGAAATCAATGTTCTACATCAGCCAATACCAAGACATATTAACCATTCAAGGATCGGCCTTCTGTAAGCTGCTCATATCCAGAGGCGTGGGGTTCCCGCGAGTGTAGCTGACATAAGAAGCGCCTCGAGCTCTGCGCCAACACAACTCTTGACAACACGATCCATTCGTCCACGAAGACGCCAACGCAACGATACAATCTCACGCTTCCGGTGCAATCGCTGCGGGGAACGCTTCACCACCGTCACCAACTTCAACCGCCACAACTCCTCATCGAAGTGCGCTACGGCAAAACAGACCTTCGTCTGCAGGCAGTGCGGAAAGTTGTATAATCGGAAGGATAACCGTGATAAGCATGAACAGAAAGTCCATGGGTTGGAAAAGTCCCATGCAGAGTTGGAGGTTGTGTAGAGTGAGTGAGCTTTCATGTTATCCACGTACCATTTGTTACCAAATTTTTCTTATTTTTAATTATATAAAGATGTTAGTTTATAGTTCGTAGCCACGAGATTTCCTCAATCCTTTTATTGCCCTAATGCATTATGTATTTTCTTCTTGCATTTAATCTATACAAGATAACAAATAGCGGCCAACAACGCAAAACCACTTCAGGATTTTCTCGATAGTATAATTCTCTACTAGTCATAATATGGAGGGTGAATCCGGTCAAGCTTTTGTGGGCTTCTTCTACTGAGCTAGCCCCGCTCGAGCTTCATTCTCAGGCTTAACTTGCACTGTCGACTCTGCGCTGCACAAACACTTGCCCAAAAGATTAGCGTTTACAAACCATCCTCTGCCAACTAAGCTAAACAATTAGCTTTTTGTCTACCAAAATGCAAAATCACATCGTACTAAGAAGGTACTCTACAGACGGCTTTTTCTTTCTTCCTTCCGCTGGTGGGCTAGTGATAAGACCAGAGTACTGCACCTGTTTTTGTTTGTTTTAATCATACTGTACCTCCTCTTCAGCCAGCTTTCGAATTCTCCAGCCACAATTCCAAGGGCCTCTTACCCTTTTCCAAAAATACTTATTGGCAACCCTGTATAACAAATCTTTGCTACTCGTTGCTGCGCAGGGCTAAGTTGGGAGTTGACGCCTGTAAGCATTTGTCACATTTAGAGACATCAATTTGAAAATGTGTGTTTGTGCAGCCCTTGGGGTAGCGAACCTAAACGGCGCTTTGGTGAGGTTTTGTGGTGAAGTACAAAACTTGGTGGCATTTTTTGGAGTCAAGAATTGTGAATTTTCTAGGGGACTTTGTACAGCCTGAGAAACAGGAGAAATGTAGGGAAGTAGTGAAGGCAGCCATGGGAGCAGTGAGATGATTATGGTTGACAAGCGGGAGGGCGCGTTGAGCGGCACTTATATACCTAGGTAGATGTGTGACTGAAGGATTTATTACCTGGTCGCAAGCGGAATGACACTTAAAGTCGTTTGCTCCCTCATCGAGTTTCAACTTGAGCAAACCCAACTTACCTTGCCAGGCCCATAGCAGAGTACTACCTACTCGCAGTTCGGATTTGCAAAAGAAGAATGTACGCAGGCACTGTTGGATTTTCTTTTCTATACAGATGTCAGCAGAGTTAGCGGAGTGGCGGAGGAGGCGGACTCAGATCACAAGGAGTTGAGTGATGGGGGGGAGTGTAAAAAAGTTGGTGTGTTTTTGTGTTGGCAGTTTCTTTTATCAGAAGTTTGATAAGGCTCGCAACTTTGCTTTTGTTTCTTTGTGTTATAGGAGAAGCGGGAAGGAAATATGTTAGAGAGGAAAATGGTTCTCGTACATAATATACCAGTTGAAACTCGTTCCGTTAAATCAATATGTTACGAATCTCCGTTCTAAGATAGATGTCAGTAGCCACCTGTAGACTATCCGTCCTGACCAGTACAGTAGAGGACAAGAGCGTAGCAAAAGTGTGATTACCACAGGTTTTGAACCTGCACCTGGTGTTTACAGCACCCTAGCATTTAAAGCACCATTCTCTATCGCAGAATGCCCAATTAATGCAAGTTTTGAACCTGTACTGGTACAGCGTCATGCTCACTGCCGATGAAGCTAAACAATCAGCTTTTGTACTTTCAATCGTTCTACAGGAAATAGAGCCACAGCCACACCGGAAAGATTGAAGGTTACTGTACACTCCCGCCCAATTTTTCAGATCGCTTAGATGGCGTTACCTATCCGGCTTCAGTGTAAATGGCGGGAACAAACGGCGGGACCCAGTATACCTAACCATGACAGAGTAGTAAAAGATCGGTTTTTATGCAGGACAACTCCCTTAGAGGCCCATATATTGTAGGATAGCCCTTACTAAAAACAAAATGACCGAAAACAGTTATATCAGTATGTTTGACACTGATATTGCAATGCAGTTTTTATCATCATCGCTTCGAATTGCTTGTTGTGATTAAAGGTTGTTGGTACTGAGAAAATGAATGAGTACTCATTGTCAGCACAATGATTCGAGTCATCAACCCTGAGATGACTAAATAAAAAGTAATTACACATCAATTCATCAACACAACGCCACATATTTCCTACCCACACTACAATTTCCCTAATTTGGTCTTGTGTTTCTGTATATACGGTGACAGTATCGCCTCTAAAATTCACACGCAACAATTCTCATGACATAAACAGCAAAAGAGTTGGTTACCACAGGTTTCGAACTCGTTTACAACAACCTGGCGTTTATGGCAGCCTGGTATTTAAAGCACCATGCTCTCTGCCGACTAAGCTAAGCGTATCTTCGATTATTTTACAGGATCTTGCGAGCAATATCATACTGCATATCATAACTAGACTGAGAAGCTAAAGCTAAGTGAGAATCTACATGTTTCTGTTTGCAGCTATACTCTAACGAACAGCGAAGCTAGTGGAGTGGGCTCTGCGGCGAGGCGGGAATGTAAATAGCAAAAGAGTGATTACAGACTTGGAGCCTCGACTTCGGTGTTTAGAACGCTATATTCTACCAAAGATTGATGACTGGTGCTGGTTTGAACCTGCACCTGATGTTTATAGCATCTGATGTTTACAGCACCATGCTCTGCTGCCTCCTTTTGTATATTTCGTGATTGGTAGATCATTGAGGAGGTGTAATTGGGACAGTATCGCGATCTCAGGCCGATTACAGGCGACTTGATATTTTATGTGCAATACATAGCGAAACAGTTGATTAATGGAGGTTTCGAGCTTGCTTTTCGGATGTTATAACAGCTAGCGTTTAAGTACCAATAAGCTAAGCGTTTAGCTCTTGTATCTTCAAGAGCACTGCAGGGCCTTAGCTATCAGAGTGTAACCACGTCCATACTCAGAAAGCTATTGCGTATTTCCGTGCCATGGGGGAAAGGAACCAACAGCGAAACCAGTACCGTCATGACGAGCAGCAAAAGGGTTGGTTATTGCAAATTTCAAGCCTGCGAATCATGAATTTTATAGCTAATAGTCATTGCAGGTTCCTGATGTTTACAGTACTCCGGCGTTTAAAGCACCAATCAAGCTAGATTATCGGCCCTTGTACATTCCGTGATTTAAAAAGTTGTTAAAGTAGAGAGGCAGATAGAATCTTGCTAGTGGAACAGTAGAACCAGTTATATTTGTTCCGTCATGCAAGCGTACTATTACATACGTATACTCTGAAGAGAAATGGCGGGACAAACAGCGAAACTGATACAACAAGCAAGTACCATGTTCTACAAACTACTTAGTAGCTGTATCTTCAATCGTTTACAGAGACACCGACGGTCAAAACCAATAGTTGGCGGAATTGTATGTAAAAAGTGTAAACAGGTGATAACCGTAGGTTTGAAATTCTAGGTTCTTAGTGTTTGTAGCACTAATTAAGTACTGCAGGTTTCGAACCTGCACTGTAGTGTTTCTAGCATCATGCCCAGCTATCTGTGCTAAGATATCGCTGCTTGTAAATTCGATGATTTTAGCTACCATGGCTATTCTAGTGGGAGTCACCACGGCCAAGCCCCACCGTTGGATATTTGAAGCCTGAATCTTGGTGTTTATGGCGCCAATTAACACTGCAGATTTCTAGCCTAGTACCTGCATCCTAGTGTTTCTTGCGGCAGAAATAGGGTCGATTATCACAGGTTCCAAGCCGTGACTTCGAGGGTTTATAGCATCAGACTGGTGTTTAAGGTGCGGTGATCAGTCAACTAAGATAGACTATCAATTTTTATGTCTTCAATTATTTTATAGGATTTTAAAAATCATAGCCGTACACACCTACAAGCCTACTGGCGTACTGTATATGTGGGGAAACATGGAGCACCGATCCAGTTGTATGAGGCTCCCATGTGCAAGAATGTCCCCTATTTGCATATGGGACGATCTTGCATATGGTATACAAAGTGAAATCACGAATATATTAGAAGCCTATATAGTTAGTACCCACCAACACGTATCATTGTTAGAACCGTACTCAGATATATCTAGACGCTCGACACGGAAGAGGAAGGTATGAGTGCTGAGACGGGGAAGTGGTTTACCATAACTGTGGTCAGTTTGACGTCACAACAGAATTCACAGCGGGATCCCAAATGAATCTACTCTCGAGTATCCTGACCGGTCAGACAACAACCTACCCGCTCGGCATCAGCAGTGGCTTATCTCGTCCTGCTGTCCGAAATACAGTGCAAGTGGGGGAGACTCGGAACAGGAGGCGGTAAAAGTCAGCCGTTGATAGGGAAGGGCTCAGGATTTAGAGCAACTCGTTCCTAACTGTTACTCTCTTCCGTTCTGGGCTCCCCCTCGTGCATCGAGCCAGAACTGCCGATGTTGCACCTCCCCATCCTTCTCGGGTGCGTCATTGGGTGACCACCTCACATATACCCATGAGTCCTAGAATGGTTTGTCAATATATTTTGAGTTTCAGGCTCGGGCATACTTACTCTATTCCAACTCCTAGGGTCGTTTCCTTGTGTTCGAGTAGATGAGATACCGCGGATCTGGATTTAATAATATATGGCATCCGTACTATACACAGCTGGGGAATTAAATCTGAGTATCTTTCCCAAATATTTAGGGCTTTCCTCTCAGCGGTGCTTCGTTACAGTTGGGGGCCCAGCCTGTCTGCCGGGTATATCATTCTCTTCCGCGTACTAGATAAAGCCCGATAGTTTCTGATTTGTTGCACTTGCTACTTGTAATGTCAATCAACAAATTTGGCTAACTAATAGCTTTGGGATGCTAGCTTGTCATTGATGTGACCAACAAACTTCCAGGGCTGAAAACTGCAATCGGGGGTACCGGTAGACACCCCTAGTGCCACGCTGGTTCCGAGTTTTGTAGATAGCAACTCCTGACCGGATGTGTTCGGAGATCTGATTTACATCATACTTTATTATTCGGAGGCAGTTCCGTAGGAGGTTCATTCTTACCGAAAAGTGAAACCAAAAGTTCTGCATTGGTAAAGACAGCAGTTACAAACACAGTGGCAACCTTCCAGATTTCATCACAGTGCAGCCTAAAACCATCACGGAAGGCTGTGTTTAGGCAACCATTGTAGCAGTTCCCCAGGGATATCGACACCTAGTAAGGCCGGGGTAGCTGGTAGATAGCGCTGATTAGCAATATCGGTGATATAAGTAAACGCAGCTGTCATGGTTCGATGGAATGTAGTGGATTTGTTCTAGAATCATGTCTATCAGACTGTTGCTGCACATGAACGTTGAGAATGACGGAGTAGCTGACAGCAATGAGAATGTTTTGGTCGTTGTTTACTTTACATCCTACCACGTCAACTCAACCATCACCTCCCACTTCCCTGCCCCCTACTCTCGCCCCCAGAAAACCTCACTCGTCGTCAATACTATCCAGACGTGTCATGACGCGACCAAGTTATCCTGACGAGCTCCGTACTTTGCACTCTTGATTCTAGTGCTAATTTGTTGTATTACTACCTTTGCTTTGAATTTACTTAGTGTCAGCAAGGCCTCGAGGCTGTTTACCAAGTATCTCGCTTTTTTGATCGACAGCGTCTCAGGGGAGGATAACGAGGACATAATCTTTGCAAGAATCTAATTTCATGAGATCGTCAGGATACCATGAATTGTAGGGCTTGCCGTGGCAAGCGAAATTTGGTAAATAGTGCGCGCGGCTCCCCTTCAGTAAATTTGCCGCACTAACGCGCGGATATAGCAGGTCCGAAATGCATAATAACGAATCTAGATAAACGTACATGTTTAATTCCGAGTAAAGACCACAGAATATCATGCAATTAATCTCCAGATCCACGCACGACTACGCTATAATTATTTCCTAAGCCGACTCATCTGGGCTAACGCCCATATCAGTCCTAACTTACCCGACATTTCAGCTGCCAATTAACTTGGTACAGTCGAGTAGAAACCACGATTGGGATCTTCTCTACAGGTTGCACTTTCGTTAAATTGAAGTATATGCGCGTTTAGTGCGGCAACTGTACCGGAGTGGGGTCCAAAGAGCGGCGCCTCATCGCGGATGGACCGTTTACCACAAAACACTTCAGGTCACAGTGAAGGGTCCAAGTGTTCATCCATCCCCTTCCTTCCCGACCTATCCACGCCTGATGTCGAGTCATCCAAAAGACTCGCTCTCTGGTGTTTCTCATTAACCCTACTCTGACTTCTTACAAATGCTTAAAGCGTCCCATGCTGTTTTCATACACGAAAAAGCAACAAAGGCTTGGACGGCCAAGAGAACCGGTAGAAATTGGCCACTGGAGAACACCGTAGCAAGGAGGGATCATCTTCCATCACTCGTGAGTGATTGCTTGTGAAAGTAAACCTACCGTTCGATTCGTCCCCCCGGGTGGGAATCATCATCAATTCATGTGTGGGCAAGACTATGACCTAGATGGCCACCTGAGCTCAGCAATGATAGTAGTGGGAGAGGAAGGTTTTAGTTGAGAACGAGAGCATAACAAGTGTAGAAGATGGCGAAGACGACACCACGCCGCTTGCTAGAGCTACGTACAACTTCAGAATCTCTCACAAAGCCCGACCCATGGCCTGGACCCAGAGATTCAGCTTCTCACACAAACTACATTCCATCAAACTCATGTGCCCAACAAGTTTCAACTCGACCTTCCAGACTAGCAAATTGCGGCTGACCAGGCCTTGTGAAGTTGATGATACATTGCCACCCGGAGTTTTGTCACTTTTCGCAGTTGCAACCATGTGCGCACACACACAAACCAAGGTACACAGAAAAAAGGCTCGATGCCTTACTATCTGCGTGTGCTTACTGTGAGTTGCAATGGTCGTTCATTTAATTACAATCTACTGATTCCTGAGTATGCAGGTTCTTCATTCAATCTTCGCAGTAGGAGGTGGGTATATCGATGAGTCCTATCTCGACACACTCTCAGATTGATATTACAGAGACCCAGAAGCATGCACCCAAACAATATCTGAGCTGGAACCCGCCAAGTTTTGCCATCCACCTAATTACCCCGTACATATCAATTTATTTTAAGTTTTTTTCACATAGGAGCTCCGAGCTCGGTTCCTGGACAGGCCCAGCCCAACCCAGCCCACAAAACCGATATCCGACTGCGATTACCGCGGATGTCCGCTCTTTATCCATTTCTCACGTGTTTCGAAGTCTCCGACGACGACGATGTCGTAATCTCGGTAAAACGCACGACATCCGGAATTGTTGCTGTGGGTGGATAGTGTCTGCCCTACGGGTCCTAGCTGGCTATGACTACCCAATGAAGGAGGAGAGGGCCTAGTGTCTGTCCTACGACGTACGAAGTGGTATAGTGGTATGGAAGATATGCATTACTGCTGGACACCGGCAAGGAAAACACTAGTGTTCGACGATTGTTTGGAGGGGGTTCTATGAAGGAGACAAGCAAGCAAGTATTGGGCCACAAAAACCCCTAACCTGAGAACTTGAGCGCTTACACAAGGGTTAGGACTTTCGGTGGTGGCCCGATATTTGGGTTTCGACGAGTATCAAATCAACGATAATCTCCCACTAGTCAGCCAATACCTCGCCTGAAGAATGCAAGCACGTGGACGCCACCGTAGCCGCTGCGCCAGAAGCCATTCGAAGATCTTCAACAACATTGGGATCGCCAGGGCGCATACCATGTTCCGAATTCCTTTCAGGTACCTTTGCATACCCTCAGACACAAAAATACTTCTCGCAGCTGCGCGGGTATCGCCAAGATGGAACATAACACAGCAGTGGAGCATTCGTGTAATGCGAACGGAAGAAGCAGGAAGGAAGCATCTTCCCGAGCACCGCGTTCATGCAAATGGAAATTCCGGACACAGGCTATGCACGGCTTTACGTCGGGGGCAAAAAATTTGCCCGGTTTCGAGCTACGGCGCCGGCAATCTATGCGATTCGGGCATCGTAAGATCCATCCCCTCCTTCATAAATGCTCACGATACGCACAATGGTCGGCGCTATCTGCTATCTGCGCTGTAAATCATAGAATCGGGCGATGGGTACTTGTCAAACGTTTTTGCGTCCCTTGCATCCCTTCCTTCCTTCTTGCGAGATGAGCAAGGAAGAGGCTGTTCGCGCCGGTTACAAGTAGTGAAGCATAATCCTAGCCTTGTCCTTGTCGAGAATTATATTGGTGTGTGTGCCCCTACGCTGGAACGACGAGGCAGCATCTAGCGGGCTCATATCATGTTTGGAAGCGCTGGGGGATAGAGCGTCCCATAAATACTCCACAGACAATGATAAATTCCTACGGACGATGAAAGTGCAATTGTTGGTGATGGGATGAGGGCCCGACGCGCTGCTAGTTTAAACATCATGCAGGTGCTGCTGCATGCAATAAGGCGACGATCTCACTGCTGCTGGTGGGACTGCTACCGGAAATAGAGTCCGGTTATCGTCAATGATTCAGCTTAGAATACGTTTTTTTATTCGCCGTTGTGGGTGCAGTTTCAACGAGAGGAAGAAGTGGAATTGAGGATTGCTGTTGGTTGGTTGCGCGTTACCTGAATCGAAATTTTGGGGTTCAAATGCAAGATGGCGATTATTTGCACCGGGGTGGTGTAGTGGTGTGTGAAGAGGGCGGTAAAATGGGGGTGGTGGTTCGCGTGGATGAAGTGTGGATGTGGATGACCAGTGTAGTTGAGGCTTCTTTGCTTTCATCTCGGAGATTTCAACATCCAGCTGCAATTTACCTATCGTGATCGTGGAGAGGACGCCTCGTCTATGGCAGCGAGATTGAATACGCGATCAATTGAGCGACCGATAGACAGACGAATGGATGTTTACGCACCAGAGAGCAAGATCCTCTAGTGTCTCAGATGGCACCTGGTTAGCGCGATGCAGATATGCAGGTACAGGGTAAAGTGCGACCTCCAACGTCAGGGGTACAACCTCCTCTCCCCCTCCATACTGTACTCCCACGCTGGTGTGTGGTGTGTGTTTCTCGTCACCTTCTTCTTTCTTTCTTTGCTTTGCTTTCACGACGTACGCATCGTGCCGGCTGGAGATTCCTCCCTTCTTACCTGCCGCTTTCTGTCGTTTCTCTTCTGGTAGCCCATCCCATCCCTTTCTATTCCCCCGCCCCGCACGCTCTGTCTTGCTTGTTCTGTCTCTCGTTCTTCTCGGTTCACGTTTCGACGATTCTTTCGATTCATATTCCCCTGCCCTGTCGAAACCGACAGACAGACGTTCGGCCTGCCTGTTGCGAATTGTGTTTGATGCCAGAAAACTACCAGCTCGGATAATCCCTCTTTACATCCCAGCAGGCACACCGGAACCCCTTTGCAACAGGTTCCTGCACTGCCGTGCAACTGCCTCTGCTTGCTTGCTCTGTTTCTGTTCTTCTCCATACCCGAGTGCTTCGTCTTCAACCCACTCACGCCTACCCCATCACACTTGAATCTTGCGATAGGAACTTGGTTATAAGTGCAGTTTATATTCTTGTGAGTTTTGATTGTGATCATGCTCTTCGAGGAGCTAACCGAGCGTTCAGAGGCCTTTTGTTGGGGTTTTTTTGGGGTATGAGACGATCGTAAAAGTGCAGTGTTTTGCGACGACATCTACGCCCTTCGTTTCTTTCTCGACTCTCAGCCTTGCATCGACGAGACTCTGCTGTAGTCTCGTTCAAGGTCGAGATAAAAGACACATTCATTTACAAAAGACAGAGAGCACATGCCATCATTAAGAGGCAGGCTCCTCTCACACTATCCCACTTTCTCCTGTCGTTTGTCAACTTCGCTCTCTGGCCGTAGTCAGTCTACGAATTCGACGAAATATTTAGCATCTGGAAAAGCGCACAGAAACGAATCACACGAAAAATACACCTGCGTGGAGCGCTTACTCCCTTCATAGCACTTCGGCGGGTTGTAAACAACCATGCCGGTACCGTTACCGAAGAAGCCGCTAGGCTCTCACTGTTCAGCGATTAGGAACAATACACTGTATACATTCTCGGAGAATGCGTTTCAGTCTTTGGAACTCAAGAATGGGTCGGAATGGAAAACACTTCCGCAGAATGTGGGGACGAAGGGTGCGGCGTGCGTGCTTGCTTTCAGGGGAACACCTGAAGAGGCGCTGTACATCGTTGGTGGTTCATCGAATAATCCTAACAGCACCCCAGAAAAAGGATTTATGGGTCTGCAGAGGTGGGTTTTCGCAACTAAGAAATGGGAGACGGTACTACTGCCGAATCCTGTTACCTACAACTTGACGAATCATGGTGCTGCATTTCTGGAATCGACTCGGCGACTTATTGTCTTCGCCGGATCAGCATACCCAGCCGTGGACGTCCCTTCAGCCAATACGTTTCTGATCCAGGCGGATGGGGCGCATGAGATTGTTGCTTTGCCGGCTCAGAAACCATTATTGGCGCCAATAGTCCTACCTTGGGATCAGGACGGGGCGTTGATTGTGGGAGGAAATGGGGACAACACGGTATTGAATGCATACACGACCTCAGCGGGATGGATAACCTTAGGAGCGAAATTGGACCGAGGCATGAAGCGTAGGGGCCAGGCATGGGCGAGTTTGATGGATGGAGATGATGGCTCGAGGGTGTTGGTGACATTTGATCTGACAGAATCTCCGACGGCTGTGCAGGTGATAAAGGTAAAAGACCCTAGTAACGGAAGCAATACCAAGCGACAAAATAGGGGGGCAAAGCCGCCAATATCGACCGAGAACCAGCTGTTGGCGAATAACTGGCCAAAATACAACAGTACAGGGGCACCTAAGGCCAGAAGGGAAGGGACATCGCTTGCTTATGATGGGAATATGGTGGTTATTAGTGGTGGAAACGAGGACCAGCCATTGCTCATGTTCAACGCCAGGAAGAACACTTGGGTGAGTGCGGAAAGTGTTTTGGCGAATAACACCGATCAGGATCCGCTTCTACGGGCACAGGCAACCAGTTCTGGTTCTCCCACGAATATGGCATCGGCTACACCAACGCCAATACCAACATTGACAGTATCTACGCCTGGTAAAGGTTCCGCGCCAACCCGCAGCGGTCCGAATACCATTCAATCATTGTTCATAGTGTTGGGGACAATTATTGGGGCTGCATTTCTTCTAGGGGCTTGCTTCTACTTCCTCAGAAAGCGACGCCTACAGAAGAATTTAAAGAAGGCTGGTGATGAGTCCCGCCTTAATGCCAGTCGTATGTCCTTCCAGGACCGCGGTGCATCATTCATGAAGGAAGCTGGTGAATCTGTTATCAACCTACCACCTGTCCGCCCATACGAAACCGAAAGTAACAATTCCTGGCTCAATGTTCAACGGCAAGCTTCCGTCAAAGAGTACGGAGGCAACACCCGTTCGCACAACTCCAGGAACGGTCCAATGATACAACGAGTAGGGGGTCAAGGTGTGATTGTCCATCCTGGACAGGAGGCAAAATCCGGCACCAACGGAGTCTCGGACGGTGAGAAATCAAGAGGGTCGGGATGGAGCAGATATTTCTCTGGCAACTCGGCGACCAACTTGGTCTCATCGCCTGCGCGGGTATACTCAGGGGCCCAATCGTCAGTGTACACCGATGCATCATCTGTGCACCAAAACCCATTCCTCCACAACGCAGGTCCCGGTGTTGCAGCTGGTGGGATGGGTGTTGTCAGCATACAACGAGGTGGGTCGAACGGCATTATTCTAGAAGATCCGATGATACGGCGGCAGCAGCACCAGCAACAACAACAACAACAACAACACTACCGCCAAGAACGACGAGGCTCGGATATATCAATGTCGTCGATAGGGGGAGACAGTTACTACTCATCGGGTATTCCAGAGAGCATCACCGAGAAACCGCTATGGAGCCAGCTGGACCGAGAACGAGACAAGGATAAGTATGTCAGAAACCACCATATCCCGAGCAGCAGCGTGCGCACCGAGAGTCGAGACGATAGACGGGATACGGATTGGTCGAAGTATTCCTCCGGGCCATCGACACGCCTCAGTCATGAGCGCGTCGACCATAGTCTGAGTTGGTTTAATTTCAAGTCGAGTTAGGAATTCGACCCTGCCGTCTTCGTCATCTTTTATTTTTCTTTTATCTTTTTTTTCTTTCCTGGTGAAATAGTAGGGCTGGATCTTTATGGTAATAAGCAGCTTGTATCATGATGTGTGCCTACTTATGGGATATGTGCGGGTGTATAATTCACTTCGATATCTTTCCTTTTCGTGCCGTTTTTTGTTTTTACTTTTACCTCATCATCATCATCTAGGGCTGTGCATCTAATACGTGTGTGTATGGAGGCGGGTGCGGATTCCAATGTTGAACTTTCCTTTAATTATATTCTTTCAAGCACTTGCGGTTTCTGGTTTTTCTCGCATTTACGTGGGAGCGAGCGGGATTTAGGGTTTTTTTCGTTGCTTACTTGATGTTCCACTCTCTCGATCTCTCTTTTGGATTGGACTAGAGGTTATGGGTTGGGTTGGATTGGGTTGGGTCGCGGAGAGGGTGTACAGAGGGGAGGCTACTTGTTTTTGGGATGGTATGGAAGCGGGAGGTAGGGGAGAGTGTGAGCGGAAATTGAAGATGCTGAATTAAGTGTTTTGTGATGTGGTGATGTGGTGATGTGTGATGCGGGTTGGAGATGGAGATGGGTGTGTTCGGTGACTGGGAAGGCTCGGGCCATGCCTACGGCAGTTCCGCGGGGTAGACCTGGACGTCTATAACTCGGCTTTTACATATTACAAAACAAAACGAAGTATATCCCGGACATGAGATGAGTCCTGGGACGCTCGGTGGGTTGTGGGCATCTCGGGACCACTTCTTCCTTGGTTCTAGCCTTTGTGGCTTATGATATTTATCAGTTATCAAGCAATATCATCTGCTTCAATTCGAGAGCTGGTCGGGCAAGCTGTGTATAACGTTTTTTTGTTTATCTTACCTTGCTTTCGAGTTCTTTCTACGGCCGTTCTGTTGTTTTATTACCCACAAACGCTAGCTTTAGAGTACTCGCATCGAGATTTCGCCAGGTTTCCGAACGCGTTACGGGGCGAAATTCTACAGGAGCGTCGTCCCATCTCATGCTACGCCTAAGTTGCCCTCTCAAAGTTAGGTTTGCTCCCTCATCTGCGGGGTATAGGAGTATGAAACAAATAGCGCCCAGAATTCAAGTGCATTTATGAAGATCATTCGCAGGGGGTTTGGGGAGGCGTGATCGCTATCAGGGCCGTGCGGCGGAGTGATATCGAGTGACGGAATCTCCCGTGGGCTGATTCCCAGACCGGAAATTGGATGTGGGTAAGGAGTTGTTGCTTTTTTGGAGGAGCTGTGGGGAGGGGGTATATAAGTGTTCTTATATCGATGGGGTTGGGTTGGGGTTGGGGTTGGGGGGAGGATGCGTGGGATAAACGGGGCTTTATTCTCGGTGAATAGATATATTCTGTTCGTGAAAAGGTAAGGCTGGAATGGATAGCAATAGTTAAAGATACGCAAGCTCTTCTTAGGACCGAGCTTGCCAAACCGGCGAAAACGAACGAGAGCAGGTTGAAGCTTGTCGGCAAGCGTTGGAGATTGATCAGGGGAGACGGGCAAACGGGCGGGTGGGGAGTGTTCGGTTCGGTATCTAGTCTTGGTTTTGGGGAAGCTACTAGTACTAATGGACTCCTCTTATCTTGTGCTTCTACGCTGTTCAAATCACGGTAGGCTAAAACAAAACATTAGACCGTAGCGAGTACGTATGCAAAAGGGCATCTTGTGAGGTCCATCAGTACTTTGCAGCCATTTGAAACGGAGGAGTCGGTGGTATTCGCGCAGTGGTGATGCGTACTATACTAGATAGGACTATATCTTGCGTTGATAGGTTATTTAGCATTCAAGATTGAATAGTCATCGTTTTCCGTCAATCCAGAATCAACCATCTATCATGCTTAGCGGGGAAAGCACAGAGCATGGCGGGTAGTGGTATTAGGGTACGTGCTATGCTACCTACTCTACATTCTTGAGTGGGGCTTGCTCTGCCTAAGAGCTATCTCTATCAGCACTCGGACATCGCAGTCATCAATTCATCACAGCAAACATCATTGGGTTCCAGCTAGTAACGACGATAATCACTATTATCCCTCCCTCCCGTCGTTAATTGAGCTTCGTACACTCTCTCCGCTCCGCCGATACTTCTTAAGCACCTATATTCAACAACATTGCCACTTACCCATTTCCTACTTCCTATCTGACGCCAAATTATCCCGTACCATACTCGGATGTGTTTACTTTCTCCTATCTTTGTGGATAGTAATACCAAACACCGATCTCATCCAGTCGACATCATCAAGGATTATGTTCTTTCACTCTTAGTGATGTACATGAGACGAGAGAACCGGAGCCCGATCCCTCATCTCGTTCCGCTTGCAACGAGACCACGAGACTTTAGTGTTATAGGACAATTGATCAAATTGGCATCAAAGATTCCAATCCCATTATGTACGTCCTATTTTAACACATTGCTGGTGCCAAACCACTAATTACCGTCTCAAGACTCCAAAGCAGCCTCCCAATGAGCCATGAGACGAAATACCGAGACAGATCGTCCCGTATGCAACACTGAATCATGGTTCGCGAGTTGAGCTGTGTCATCGAGTGTAACGTCGTATGTGGATCTCGCCCTTCCGAGCGACGACAAGGAAAGAATAAATGCCGTCACTACCCTTCTTCTATCTCCCAGTTGCGAGCCTGTCCAAGATACGGAGTGTAAACTCGTGGAGAAGGCTGTTGAGACGATAAGTTGTTCCAACCGGAGGTCGAAGATTTTTCAGGACACATTGAAAATAGAAGCTTAAGGGAGATAAGCTGTGCGGGGACTGTTGGGAAAATTGAAGGGGTCACTCAATCTGAGGTAAGTGGTAACTGGCAAGAAATTCGGCATTATTGACCTGTTGGGCGACGAAAAACTAGGTGCAATGAGCAATAAGATGCTGGCGTCGACTTCGTTCGGGATCTAGGGGGTCCTGAGAGACTTTGACTGCCTATTTGAGCAGTTGGCGCGTCACCTGTTTATTTGCTTTAATCATTCTGCATTCACTCTAATTAGAGTACGGCAATACCCAATTCCCACCCCCTCCAGATAGCCGGCTAGGTAGGGGAGCTCCCCTCCTTCTGCCCTTCTTCCCCGGCGTGTCACCTGTTCCAGCAAGGCAGTAATGGACCTCCACCAGATGATCGGCACCTACGGAGACAGACAACACTCGTATCCCTGGTTGGACAGAAGCCGTCGGGTATGCTATGACGTGAGATAGCGCTCTACCGCCCGTGGACTGGTCCACCCGCGCCAGCCTGGACTTGATTTTAACTCTGCCGTTGTCAATGCATGGACTCGTCGTGTTTTTCTCGCTCGCTCGAGCTAGTGGCGGTTTATATGGATGGAAGCCCAGGCTATCCCTTTGCCGGTAATGGGCCCTTCTGGGGCCCGCTTTTGGGTACTTGGCACTTCTTTTGTTTGTAGCACCACAAGAACCCACTAAGACCCCCACTAGAGCAGTGCCATTTGAAAGATAAACACTTGGAGCTTCTATATGTGAATTCTTAGACAATGGTTGCCAGTTCTGTGTTGGGTGCTAGGTAAATGTGTTGCATTTGTGCTGCAGTGGAGCTGGCTAGAACTAAGATTTGGATAATTAACCCTCCATTTCCTACCCTTAAGACCTAATGTTATGAGCAACAGGTTTAAGTTATCAAGGTGTCTCTAAAGTTGATAGATGTATCAAATATAAAAATTCTCGCTAGTAATTAGTTTCACAGGCTGTCACTCGCCCAATGCGACTGGCAATTACCACACCCCACAAGTCTGCCAGGTCACAATGAGCCATTTAACCTCTATATATGATCCTTTGGCATGTGTATACCGCTTGTGTAAAAGGCTGAACAATTTGTCCCCACTCTAGAAAGTATAGAAGTTATGGGGTTGGTTGAGCAGAGGTGAAAAATAGTAGCTTATAGCTAAGTGTGTAGCCAAATAGTGTTCTTCACACTCACAATCCTTATTTTTATATTATTTAGTGTGTATAGAACTATATTATTTCTTCTGGACTCATGGCTGAGTTGTGGTTGTGAAAATGGGATTATACAAGCGGCCCCATCCGTGGGCCCAAACTCGCTTACCGAAAAAGGGATAGTCCCGAAAGATCCGTTACCTTTTGATCTGGGACCGAATTGGGATGATTGGAGTGGTGGCCATAAACCTTGAAGCATATCCCGACGTCGTTGAGTCTGATATGATACTGACCATGATTTCAATCCTGGGCGATAGTTCAACAGGAGGTCTCGGGATGTTTGGATAGTACTATATATATCTCTGCAGAAGTATTTAGGGAAGTAGTCCGTTTGAACTATGCAGAAATTCGCGCAACAGAGGCACGTACGAATACGGTTGTGGGTCTAGAGGTGTTCAAGCTTAACATGATTTCGCTACTCTCTCTTAAGCTGCCCGAGAAGATATTTGCGCTTGGAAGCCCCAAATGTGGACTGCAGGCTACTCAGAAGATGATGACTCAATGGCGAGTTGCTCGAGAGCAGCTGCTGAAGAGGACGATTCCACCCAGCGACTAACTTCCGAGTCTATCTCTGCGTACTATTGGTAAATGCGTATATATATCCAGTACCGAATCCTCCTTCGTGAAGTGACCAGCTGGCTTCCGTCTCCAAGTGTACCTTGGTACCATAGACCCAGGTCACACCACAGCCTCGCCAGACAAAAGGCTAGTGATATCGGATATGCACATCTATTTTGTTTGTGTTGGCATTCCTCCATAGAAACTTGCCTCTACAAGTCTAGAAGGTGTTGGGGACGTGGGGCTTTGTGCTTTTTCTAACTTTGGTTTCATGTACCAGTTATCCTGGGCACTTCTGTTTGTGGATTTGGGGACGTGAGAGGTTTTTTCAGCTTAGGTTCTGGAGCTACTTGTACTTGACCTTGTTGCTCGTGTTTGTGGTGTTAGGGACGTGTGAGATATTTGTGCCAGCACTTTTGTTTGTGGCGTTTGGGAAACACTTACATGGGTAGTTGAATGTAAAGTTGGAAGTTTTATTTAAACACAGTAAAGTTTATACAGGATGGACAATGTTGACACGTGTACACAGTGGTGGGCGTGGAAAGCTCGTCGATTGTCTCCTATGTATGTACAAGTCTAAAGAGAAAGAGAAAAGAAGAAAGCTAAAAAGGACACAATGTCTACAATGCTATACTAGAAACGGCAAGCCACGTAACAGCCAAGCAATCACATAATGCCCATCGATGATCTCGGGCGAAAGCCCATTATCTCCGTCAACAGACAATAGCAGAAGAGGCTCCGGAGGGGTAAAAGTGCAGATGGCCAGAAATCTCGATAGAGTGGTGAAGACCGTATACAATGAGCAGAAGGTGCAGGACCAGACAGCACACCCAGAAGCTATACAGAAGTTCGAGCGCTGTCAGTCTCGGACAATGCGCTTGAGCCGGAGGTCTCTAGCTCTGTGCCACCAGCTTAACTGCCTCCCAAGCGTCCTATTACGAATGGGTTGAGAGATCCAGCCCACGGATACCTCCACCACCTCCTCCACCATCACCACCGCCACCGCCACAGCCCCTACACTACCATAGGATTACAGGCTCCGGTATTGCGCCGTCCCGCGGGCGCCGACACCAACGTCAACGCCAACACCTCTTCCACCGCCGCCGATGCTTCAAAGCCCCCCTCACCGTAGCCTGCTAGCTGCTGTTTCAGATAAAAGACACAACGGCAAGACGCCGGCACCAAAAAATCTTCTCATCGGAGGGGTATGGGGAGGAAAAATGTATAGGCGGATGTTGGGAAGTCAGACTTAATCTGGTTGACTTTTTCATCTCGACAATAGAGACTTTTGAGTTGTTCATTCTTTTGCTATAAACAATACCTGATTTTATTTTGGCCAGGCGTGCCGTTCCTCTGGTCATTGGGCGTGTCTCGAGTGAGCGATTGTAGGTTCGAAATGTAAGTTTAAGCAATTTAGGGTTGAGGGCACAAACCCTGGGCATGATTGGTTGATATAACTCTTCCCACCATCTCATCTCGAGCTAGATGTTGCATACTATGCCAAAAAACCCCCGTTTATTGATGTGACTGCAGTGCCACATTTACCCAAGTGCAGCATGACTCCCAGAGTCCAGTGAGTGTAGCATATTACTAAATTTAAGATTCCAATTACTGGGGAATAGCTCAAAATACCACAGTAATACAAGATACCAGCAAATATGACATTATAAATGATTGAGTATTTAGTTGAATGTGGTAATATTGGTCAATTGAGCAGCATTGAGCATTTGCATGGATGTGGCAGGCATTCCACATTCTTGTCACAATGAAGTGACAGTAATAAACCAGTATACCTGCAAATAGCCCTAACACAATGTTATGTTCAGCAAACTACATATATAGTGTAGTGGTTAGTGGGTGTGTACAATACCCACTGAAACAGATTCAAATCATGCCAGAGATATTTTTTACCATGTGTCAGTCAGCTGGTAGCATCAGGCCTGGAGGCAAGCCATTGGGCATGTGCGGGCATGCGCGGGCGTGTGCGGGCGTGTGTAGGCAAGTGCGAAATATACACATGTGGAAGTAATGTAGTATAACTCTACTAATTAACTCAATGAACATCATTTTGAATATGACAGCAATCCAGCATCAATGTGGTATCAATGTACCATCTAATGTGGTCTTCTGTGCTACATTATTGTGAAATTGATCCCACATTCAAAACAATTGATATTGTTGCAAATTCTGAAATACCTCACAAGTTCAGCCAATGTATACATTTATAAAGAATTCAACACTAATACAGCATTAACTCGACATCAATAAATGGGGCTTTTTTGGTACAGTAGGAAGCAAAACACTCAGCCCTGACCCTTGCCAAAAAGCGGCCCAAATGATAAGGGTGGTGTGGACAAAACTTTACTATCATCGCCGTACAATGTATGTTGAATCCTGATAAACCCCCTTCCTGCACATCCGACACTAGAGATAGCACACCGAAATCCCCACGCGTCCAGACTGACGACAAATCGACGCTCAAAACACTGAAAACAAGACACCTTCTAGTTCACTCTTCCGTTTTCCGAACAAAGTATTGTCAACTGAATCACAACGAACGAACACCATAGAAACTATGAGACTACGATATACGTCAGCTGGTCATAAGTTATTGTATTGGCAACTTGTATATCAGAAGCTACGATGAAACTTACTACACGTGGGGTCACTGGATAGGGGGTAAAGCGGGTAAAGCTGGCTGCATATCTGCGCGCAGCGATGATGTCGTATTCGTTCCGAGTAACACAGTCTAGCGCTGTCGATCTGTAGTTGGACTTCGCGTCTATGTCAAAACTCAGAGTCTCGGCAAGCAATCGGACAGTCGTGTCGTGACCATACTGAGCTGCTAAGTGTAGTGCTGTTTGTCCGTCTTTGGTAGTCGCCCCCTTGTCAGCGCCAATGGCTTCGACTAGCAGCTGGACCGTAGTGTCGTGCCCTGTGGAAGCTGCATGGTGTAGTGCCGTCCACCCTTCGTCATCTTTCGCCTCCTTGTTAGCCTTCAAGGTGTCGATGAGCAGCCTAACCATCTTGTTATGCGCTTTGAAAGACGCCCAATGCAACGGTACAAGCCCATAATTATCTCTAGCCTCCTTATCAGCTCCCAGCGTCTCAACAAGCAACTGCACAATGTCATCGCAACCGTTCTGAGCTGCATAGTGTAGTGCCGTCATCCCGTTGTTGCACTTTGCCTCCTTGTGGGCACCTAAGATCCTAACAAGTAGATGGACTGTGGCATATTGTCCACTGAAAGCCGCAAAGTGCAATGCAGTCCATCCATCTTTGGATCTCGCCTCCTTGTCAGCACCCAAATTTTCGATTAGCAATCGGACGGTGGTGTCGTGCCCGCAGTGTGCCGCCCAATGCAATGCCGTCCATTCATATTGAGCCCTTATCTTAGCGCACAAGAACTCAACGAGCAGCTTGACTGTAGAGTTATGCCCGCTGAGAGCCGCATGATGCAGCGCAGTCGACCTGTTAGGGGCCCTTGCCTGTATGTCAACACTGTTAGGGGCCCTTGCCTGTATGTCAACACTCAGGGTTTCAAAAGTAACCGGACGGTGGTGTACTACCATTTGTCGGCTGCCCATTGCAGTGCCGTCCACCCATTGTTGTCCCTCGCCTCTATATCAGAACCCAGAGTCTCGACAAGCAACAGGACGGTCATGTCATGACCATACTGAGCTGCATAGTGTAGTACCGTTTGTCCGTTATTGGATTTTGCTTCCTTGTTAGCACCTAAAGTCTCGATAAGTAGCCTGACCGTCGTGTCGTGCCCCTTGGTAGCCGCTAAGTGTAGCGCCGTCCGGCCTTCACTGTCCCTCGCCTCCGTGTTGGCACCTAAGGTCTCAACGAGTAACCGGATCGTGAGATTGCACCCATTGCGGGCCGCGTTATGCAGCGCTGTTGACCCCTCGTTTGCCTTGGAATCATACTCATTATGGTCGAACAAATAACCGCTGTGTAGTTCATCGACATATACGGGTAAGCAGATGACAGCGATACTTGATATCTGGGACAGGCTAAGTCCAGTGAGTTGCGACCACTTCGATGTGGAAGTGGTGGTAGTGTTGAAGGAATTCGTTGACATATTTCTAACCGCCTTTTTGTAAACTCGGGTTCTGACGAGAGTACGCTCAAACGAAAGCACGGACTGTGTCTGCAGGCGCTGAAGAACTGTTGCTTGACAATTTTGGGGTAGATCGAATGAATCTTCTGATTGAGAATTCGAAGTTTCCATGCGCGCAGAAAGGGTCGGATTTGACTTCAGAATGGCACCGATCAGTTGCGTTAGCTGAGACATATAGAGCTGCGCCTGCTGTATCGATTCACTAATACACCCAGAACGTAATGTCAGCCCAACATTGATCGATCGCCATTTCAACTGATATAAGTAGTTATGTACCAGGTATAAACTGATAACATTAGGTTCAACGAAGACTTATGTCTCTGTAACTCGGCAAGGATCCGACCAAGGTTCTGGTACTTTCGTGCCCACTTCGCACTATCCCATGCATTGAGCCCAGAGCTCGAGCTGCCGTCGGTTTTGAGGGTCTCTAGTTCTTTTTCGAGTTCGGAGAAGGCGCATACGCAGCCTGCTAGGATAGTGACTACTTGGTCGACATATATCCTCGACTTTCGAGCCTCGCTTCCCTCAGAGAAATTAGATATGAAATCCTGCAGTTGATGAAAGATGGCGTGAAAAGCGTGGACCTCAGCGAGCACGCTGCGTGTAGTACTGGAAGCATCTGTCATGGTGGATATGAAGCGGATGACCTTTTCTGCAACATGAATTAGACCCGCTACCGACGCTGCGATTGAAAGTCCGTCCGCCATTCTGTTCGAAATCGCTTGCAACAGAAAAATTCGAGGAGACTGGGCACGCTCGGGAGCAACGCTTGTGGGTTATGAACTGAACTGCGGGGTAGCGTGTAGCTGATGATCTAACTGCGGATATACGCTACAGCCTTGTGCGGCTTGAAGGACACAGCCCCAACCCCAGCACAGCCCCACGATATCAGTACTCAAGTCCAGCAATAGAAATTGGGACGCTCCTATTCTGGCAGCTACCACATAGATCTGGTAATAATCAAGGACACCACACCTAATTGTGGATAAAACACCATTCAGATTTCACCAGAAACAGTCTAGTAGTTGTGCACCAACCTCAGAATCAGCCTTCCCCCCTGGTCAGCACATTGCTCTACCAGCAAAATTAATTACCAGAAAAGAGCGTCCCAATCTTATTGCCGGACCCGAGTACACCCCGTCGAAACACATCCATTGGAAGCAAGGCTGAAACTTACCTGCCTCCGCCATCGGGACCTCGGGAAACAGAGCAGCGACCTCATCGAGCGAGGTTCATTCATTGCATCTCGAACCACACTTGTTCCAATTGGTTCATAGTCTATTTTTTCTGTTGCTAGCTTTCCTTACAACTCTCATCCAAAGAGTTGATAGTCCAAGTCCTAAAAGTACGCGTTTGAGACAGGAGGAAGCTTGGGAAGATGTGACAACTATCCTGACCGGCCTAGCGGCTTAAGAATACTGGAGTTTCGATCCTTCAAAGAGGAGCTCAGTAAATCAAGAGCTAACTGTTAGCTTAGCTGCAGAGCGAGGTGCTATAAACACTCAGCACAGGTTCAAAACCTGCTAAGCTCAACTGGTGCTATAAACACTGCGAATACATGTTGTGTTTCTAGATGATGATGTCTTTTCTTTCCTTCAGAAGGACTCTTAAGGACAGCTTCATCACCATCACGTGAGTACACATAAACACCTTCACTACTTCTCGCCCAATGCCATAACAATACAGGCGGCGCGAAGCCTGAAAAGAACACTCTTTTACTCTTCAGTTGTCCTACCGTAAACTAGAGGTTATCATCACAGATACAAGAATTGACCACTCTGCCTAATAGGCAACGCATGGTAGCCAGGTGCTGTGGTTCGAACTTTCTCGTGCTACCTTTGCTGGCTCCATCAGACTGCAAAATCACAACCATACGTATCCGCCGAGAAGGGCCTCTCGCACCAATTTATACATTCCGCAGACACATTTTCTAAGTTAATCATAAAACAAAAGAATGTAATTGTCAATGCAAGTTTCGAACCTGCACTCAATATTAATAGTACCTACAGGCAAGGTGTGGTGTTTAAAGCACTATACCCTGCCAATTTATGGCAACTCTTGTGTTTTGAACTGTTTTACAGGGCCTTGTCAGACCTCAAAATCATAATCGTAGGGAAGTGCTGCATATCGGTTTCTCTAAACTTGCGTTTTTAAACGCACATGATTAATTTATATGGCGGGGATGGCCATGGGAGAAAGATAAGGTGCCACTGTCTGATGGAGAAAACGGCGTGAGTTTGAGGGGAGCTCCGCCATCTAACTGGCTAGCCCGGAGGCGGAGGGGATATCAGGTCCTGTCATACTCTAGTAAGAGTGCATACAGTATGAATAAACAACAACAACGGCGTGAGTGATGCCTCATGATTACACGCAGCGAACTGCGCATCTCCTTCATCTTCCCCACAGGTAAGTTATCGGGATGCATCTTTTCATTCGGAGCAACTGAATGCATTCTAATGGCGCATATATCCCATGCATCCACGTTCAATCAACCCCACCCCTCCTCAACCAGTCTAATATCTAAAACGCCACCCCCCTCTGTTCCGGAACAATACTCTTTACACTCCCCTTCTCGACTGCCTGCCTCAAATTCTCGATCGTCCAGCACTCCATCTTATATTGCGTCTGTCTTTCGTCAGCCTCTGTAACACCACAAAAACCCAACCCCACCCCCACAAATCCTCCTCATCTCCACAGGAAACCCACCTCATAAGTAAAAGTCCCCATATGCGGTAGCAGCAGGACATTCTCATTCTTCACAAGCCCAGGATGTATCTCTGGTTCATCCTCATACACATCCAACCCAACACTCGCAACCTTCCCCTTCTCCAGCGCCTCCACAAGCGCAGCTTCATCCATCACCGCCCCTCGCGCCGTATTCACAATCACCACCCCATCCTTCATCTTCTCAAACTCCCTCGTACTGATAATATTCCTCGTATGTTCCTACCCCGTCAGCCCCCCTCTCCCCTCCCGGTGTGCAACCTACATTCAGCGGTAAATTCAACGACACAACATCGCTCCTCCTCAGCAGCTCATCAAACGACACATACTCCGCCCCGCCCTCCAGCTCCTCGGGTAATCGGTTGCGGTTATGATATATCGTTGTCATTCCCAGCGTATCAGTCCTCTTTTTCAACGCCCTACCAATCCCGCCCATCCCCAGGATCCCCAAAACCTTCTCCTGCGGATCATGTCCGAGCCCGCACCCACCTAACCACTCTCCCCTCCTTAGCCCCAGGATGCCGCGCGAAAACCCCCGCAGCGCGCCGATAAGCAGGAAGAGGTTTACATCTGCGGTTGCGTCGTCGACGGCGGTGGGGGTATTACTAACGCGGACGCCGTGGGCCGTGCAGGCGGGGATCGAGATCTGGTCGTATCCGGCGCCGTCTGCGTGTGTTAGAGCGGAAGATGGGGGAAGGGGGGAACGGACTGTGGCAGAGGAATTTTAAAGATTTTGGGAAAGCGGAGACGAGGGCGTGGTCGATCAGGCCTGTGATGGAGACGGAGGCGAAGGTGCGGTATGCTGCGACCACGTTGCTGAAGGCGTCGGATTGGCATTCGTTGATGAAGTCGGTGCGGTTTGTGGAGGTGGGGGTTATGAGGGTTGCGATGGTGGAGAGGGAGGCCCATTCTTTGTGTGCGCTGTGACGGGTTAGGGGAGAGTATGAGGTGGAGGGGAAACAGACTGGGTGATCTCGCCGATGAGGAGGATCTTGGGTTTGGTGGTGTTGCTCATATTTGCAGTTGGGATCTGTGGTGGAAAGGCGGAATTGAACAAGCGGAGTATATCAGGAGGGGTAACAGCAATGGTGGGGGGTTGTGGTTATAAGGGTGATGAGATGTACTGTTGTGTTATTGAGGATTGACGTCTAGAATCAGCACAGTGTGGTGGGGCTGGGGTTATAATTCGCGGGGTTAATACACCCAATCCGACGCAACGGCAATCCCATTCAGGGTTGGACCCACAACCGCCTGCATCATGTTCCGAGAATGTCTCCGTTGGACTGCGTTAATACGGCCCATCGGGATATCTCCATGCGACACCACAAACTGTCTACAGGGAAGGAATTGGTGTCGTTCATTTTACCCAGTGAGGCTAATCAAAAGAATATTTCAATTTCGATCACTTGTTGCTGCCCAAAATGGCATCCCGATGCAGATAAAATCCCCTCCGTTGATGCAAATATCTTGATCGTGTGCTATAACTATAACAATTGCTTTTATGCAGCTACGATGACCTTTTGTACCCGTAAAAACTCCCCGACTCCCCGGCAAACCCACTTAACCTTTTGCGGCACCTGCCTTGAAGAGTACACTGTTCCGATATATCAGTAAAGCGTCCGTGATGGCTAGAAGAGCGGACTTACATATCACCATCCTCCATCATATAGTCCTTGCCCTTGATGAGCAGCTTTCCTGCCGCCTTGACTTTGTCCTCGCCGCCCAACTCCTTCAGATCATCGTACTTGGTGACAATGGCCTGAATAAAAGTCTTCTCAAAATCCCCGTGAATTACACCGGCCGCCTGAGGCGCCTTGGTTCCCAACCGGATACTCCACTGCCTGACCTCATCAGTTCCGGTTGTGAAGAAGGAACCCAAGTTGAGCGCCTTTCTCATTGTCACGACGAGCTTTCCGATCTGAGACTTGGCACTCAGGTTCTTGCACTCCTCGGCGGCCTCCTCGTCCGACATGCGGGTGAGACGTTCCTCAAAAGAAACTGAAAGGGGAATAATGATATCTCCGTGAGAGTTCTCGTCGATCCATGCCTTGACCTTGGCAAGGTACTTGTTCTTCTGGCGGATAAAGTCGCGTTCCGACAAGTTAATGACGTATATTACGGGCTTAGCGGTGAGAAGCAACAGCTTGTTGATGATCTCGACCTGGACATGAAAAGTTTTTGTCAGATATGCATACCCAAAACTGCAGTCCAGGAAAAGGGGCGTTGGGAGAGGAGGATAGAGTCAGATTAAAGTTCATCTCAGGACGACTCAAGCGTTGTATAATAGAGCCAATCGACGAGCTGGGATTAGTTCTTCGAGCAATAATGCTCTTTATCATCATGAAAGTCATCCTCCTCAATTTAACAGAAGCGTGTCGAACGTAAAAGAAATGCACGAAGCTCACCTCCTTAGGACCCCAATTGCCCTTGCGGACATCCTTTCCATCCTTCAGCAGAGCCAGAATGCCCTCCACGGTAGCCTGCTCCTCCTTCAACTTCTTCATTTCCAAAGACTGGCCACCTCGTGCAGTTTGCTTCTTCAAACCCTCCAGGTTCTTCTCTACAAACTCGATATCCTTAATCCTCAACTCCTCGCTGATGATCCCCAAATCGCGCACCGGGTCGACGTCTCCCTCGACGTGAATAATCTCGGCATCGTCAAAGCACCGAACAACCTGGAAGATGGCATCGACGGCTCGAATATGCGACAAGAAAGCGTTACCGAGTCCAGCTCCGGTAGAAGCGCCACGCGTCAGACCGGCAATATCGTAGACAGTCAAATTTGCAGGGACTTTGGACGCAGGCTTTAGTTGGAATTCCCCTCAGCTCGTATCACTCTGGAACGGGGGAAAGAAAAGGGGAGACAATTGCAATCGCAGGATGTGTCCAAGTCATGGGTTCGCAGAAAGGGCAGGTGGGGATGGCAAAATACCTTGTAGTAATTACATAGCCAGTCGTATCGTTCATCGGGGACGACAACTCGTGCCTCCTCGGGTTCGATGGTGGCATACGGGAAGTTGGCGGGGTTACCGAGAGAGCACTTTGTGATTGCCTGGAAAAGCGTCGATTTACCGACGTTCGCAAGACCAACCTAGGCGCCGCGAGTGCATCAGTTTAAGTCCCATGGGACCGGCCGGCGGTAGTGGAGGTGGGCATACAATTCCACTCTTGAGATTGTTGCCGGGCCGACCGAGCAGAATCTTCTCCTCTTTCACGGCCTTTTTGGGGGGCATTCTTGTCTTCGGTAAACAGAAACGTCGGAACTAGAAATGATAGCGGCACAGATTACTGGCCGAGATTGAAGAAGACGGGGGTAGATCGATGACGGTTGAGGGTAGTTGAGTCGTCGTCGTTGCGGTGAGGGGCTGCGCAAGATGAGGGGTAACTCTTCTCAGCCGCACAAGACAGGGCTGAATTAGTGGAGCCGCCAAAATGCCCACCGGCCAAAAGGCCCGCCAATTACCCGGAAGAAAATATAAAACCACATCCCAGCCGAAATCCGCAGACCTTTTTCTTTTCTCTTCACTCATTCAGGAACCCTCTTATTGTCGGATACATTTCATTGCCATTGCTGTTTCCTCTACTAGGTGTTTCCAAGACGGATTCTTTCTTCGGCTCTGCTAGCTGGAGCTTGCTTAGGACTCCTTGGGGTCTGATGAGGCTATGTTTCCTTACCAGCGGTGCTACATACTTTTGCTTTGCATGAGGCTCTGTTGAGCCCCTGCCTTTATCTTTCTGGACGACTACTGGTAGGTTAATACGAATTGAACGCGTAGTGCTATAGCTCTGCGGCGTAGAATTGTGCTGCAGGACTCCACACGTGAAAGCGCATTGGAAACTCCGCGCCTTGCAGTGCGTCAATTCCTTACTCCGAGCGTCGGTTTAATGGGCGTTGCGCAATCCTTACAGAGCTGTGTTATTTGCGTCGCATGAAGCATCCATACGGCTTAACGAAAGTTTCTACGGAATAAATCATTAACTCTACGGAATAATTCAATTACTAACTTACTACATTAGTTTCAGGGTAAGGGTTTGTAGCTCCCTCTCGGTGCAACCAGAGCGTTATGAGACTATTGATTTGTAGCTCTGAGTATTTGTTGAGGGGCTTCGAACTAATACGAAAAGCCTCGAGTTCACTGGGGAGTGGTCTCTAGCAGCAAATGAAGGAAGGCAGATCCCATAATTGAAGGGTTTCTTGGTGATGAAGTGTTGGCAATCAGACAAGTGCCGGGCCCTTAGTTGCAATTGCGTACGCAATCTAGGAGCTCGAGCCGTGCTTTGGATGTCTCGAATGTTGGTACTGCACTCCGGGGCTGTCTTTTGGAGAAAATTTGGTAGAATGAAGCAGGGCAGTAAGGGATTTCTCACAAGTACTTCCTATAACCATAATCGGAAGTAGTTAAGGTTTGTGCTGAAGGACGAACATCACCCAGCCAATACAATGTCAGCGATCCATTCAAGGTGAACGTAGAGTACAATTTCAAGAAGCGAGTGGAACTACAAATAACTACCGCCAGGTCTCTAAAGCTGAAGCTGCACAGAATTGATCCCCAGTTCATAATAGGAGTTAGAGTTTTGTCTGGAGTCTCGGAGAAATTCCATCCGCCCTCCATTCAAAAGGTCCAGCGACCTACGGGGAGGAAGTAACAGAAACCAAACAAAGTTTAGCGGCCACTTCCCGGTTCATCGAGTTTTTGCCTAGATTATTTGCTATGTGTGCGTTGGGGGGTATTTTTGCTGGGACCAAGTCGTTTTACATGAAGAAGGTCGGGATCTAGATGTGGTCTTTGTGTAAGTGAATTCGGTATTATATGTGTAATTAACATTCTGTATTGAGAGGCGATGGGGATTAGGCGTCCAGGCTCGTGATAGAGTGAAAGCACTGCTGCGTTGTCTCAGTGACCACGGTGGTGAGAAAGTACGAAGGGATCAGCACGGAGTGCGTACCCTATCTACAATGAGCACCTAAGTACTTGGAATTAGGTACATACACAATGCTCCAAGAGATGTTGCCGTTGCAATAGTATAGCTGCAACAGAGTGCAGCGGAGCATCTTGATGGAGGAGGACCTCACCCCTATTCAACTTGTTCCTTCGACATCCATCCTCTCCATCTAACTTCTTCCTCCCCCAGTTTTGCTGCTATTGTCACTTTAACTTCGAGGCCATTGTCACCGTTTTTTATCTGTTGAGTTCAAGATCTGCAAGCACTATATCACCCAGCTCAGTTCTTCTCTCTTCTCACCTTTTCCTTCCTTCCTACAACACACTCTCGACATTCTTCGTTGCCTTCTGCAGACTCTACTCTTTCATCACCTATCTATCTCTCTATCGTCTATCTATCCACTATCATGCCTCACACCACGAAGTCTGTCACCCGCACCTCCCTTACCACCACCCATAGGTCCAACCTCTACCTCACCTACACCGTCAATTCCACCAACAGGGTATGCAAAGCGTCCATTTCTCGAGCTCCTATCCCTCTCGATTCTGTTTCTCCCTCGGGTTCTGTTTCTTCCTCGGGTTCTACCACTTCGGGCTCGGTCTCGGATTCTTCCCGTATCCCATCATCCCCTGCTACTCCTCCATCCGATGCTCCTTCTCCTCCGGCCACGCCACAGCTTATTGTCCGCATCTGCAACTTCAGAGGGGCCATCCGCTGTCATAGAGGGAAGTGCATGACCAAAGTCACCGAGGTCCAGAAGCAGCTCCACGAACAAAACGAGATGGTTCTGGGGGCGAAGATGCTTTTGGATATCTTCTCATCGGAGGGCGGGATTTCTGCTACTCCGTCTGTCCCTGCCACTCCTGGGTACAACAAGTTTACCAGGAGTCTGATGCGGCGTTTTCAGGGGTGCCTTCGGTGCAAGGAGTGCACGAGGCTGATGCTAAAGGAGAAGAGGGCTGGTCGTTGGGTGGATTTTATTAAAACCACCGATATATAATGAATGGTATGTAAGATCGATACTAAGCTATGGTGATATTGATATCGCTAACTCCTAACTTTCTAGTTTACACTTTGGGCTTTTTTTTTGGGAGACGTTGGTGATATGTACATGCTATTAGAAGGAGTTTTTGAATTAAATTGACAATTTTGTTGCCATCTTGTTTACAAAACGAATCACTATAGCTTCTGTGAAAATTTTTCTCATTGGGGGTATGAGTCGTACCCCGAAATAAGGGATGGTGGGCGAAGTTTAATGTTAAACCTCAAGTTCAATCCTGTGCAGCCTCACTGACAGTGACTAGTGTACAACCGCTCCTTAAACTCCTCAAACTACCCCCTCTCACTATAGATGAATTGAAGGCAGTCCTGAGCTTTTGGAATAACCTCCCACGGTCTTGTATTCCAAGAAGAATGGTAGAGTAGCGGCCTCAAACCTGGCGACGGTAAGATCTCTCCAATGGCCACCAAATACGGACATTTACATCGGAGCAGACGTACGAGAACACCGCCGCGTAGTTCCATAGAATGTACTTTCTGTCAAATATACAGAGGGATTTGAAGGCCCGTACAGATAGCAGAGCTGACACAACCCACAACACTTGAGTGCATACCATGTAATGTTGCCATACACTTCTCGCTAGCAGATAGAGTTTCGTCTCCACCTTTCTGTTCTCCGCATTTCAAGGATACCGGGGTCCGGTGCCTCAATTCTAAGGCTTCGCAGTAGTTTCCGTGCGGAGACGAGCTTAAAGACGGTGTGACTGTAGGCTGGGGGGTTGTTCGAGTCCAGTTACCACCCGGAAAAACGGCAACTGATTCATTACCGCGCAAACGATTATCGAGAAGGGATATAACTTCAACTAGCCATTTAATTGCAGGTTTTCTACTTCTTAAACTACCCCACACTCCACACTCCACACTCCACAACCCACCGCCCAGAAGCTTTACTCTCAACTGCCAACTCAACTCCAAATTCTCCTGCTTTACTACTTCACGACCTCAAGTTACATCGCAGCCATAACTAACCACCTATTATGAAATCAACAAACTTCAACATACATCTCCTGCCGGCGCGCTAGGTGGTGCTATCGACTCCCCTATCTCGAGCATGGTACCCCGCTGCAAACATGCCCGAAGAAAACCACCGCCCTACCCATATTGACGATGGCAGAAGTAACCTCATCCTCTTCGAGTTTTCGAAAGCTACAACTGCAGCGTCATGTTTAGTGACGAGGTGATTTATGGCCACTGGATGGAGGTAATAAAAGCGCACTATCTCTGATAACACTTGATTTATGGTTGAATTGTTCAGCTCGATGGGTGTAGGTTTTTGTTGGTGGTCCGCGTTGCTCAATGGTGTATGCCACGGTTGAAGATAGCTTGATGCCGGCGAAAACCGATGGTGAGGGTACGGTAAACTTCACACATTGTTGTATCACCCCTATATCCCAGTATCCCCTCATTACTCGTCCCCATAGACTCGTCCGCGGTCGATTGCGGTAGAGGGGCTCGGTGTACCCTATTGGTGCCCTTGTACTGTATCTGGCCACAGACGAGTTGGTAGGAGACAGTGTTCCGAAGCGGCCGGCCTGCATATATATACTTTCGACGCCTGCATATACCTGGGCCAGCCTGTAGATATCTCCGAGGCCTGTATAAGCCTGTGCTAGGTTGTATAAACCTGAGTTGGCTTGCATAAGTCTGTGCTGGCCTGCGTATGTCTTTGAGGCCTATAGAAGCTTGTATATCTTCCAGTCCTGCGTAAGAGTTGGCGGCCGGCAGGCGGTCGTCCCGGCCTCAAGTTCCAGGCCTCCTAGTCGCTTAGGAACACTGGTTGGAGATGACTTCCATCACGGCGACAATAGGTGCCACCTCAGAAGGGCCGGAGAACCAGAACCCGAGCATCCGGCCTGTGTGAAACAATCGGGAAGGATAATCTATCTCAGTGGCAGTGTCCATCGTACATGGCCTAAGTCTGATACAAAGCCCCTATTACTGCAAAACAGCCCCACAGCCCCGCCCCCGCTGGACGGATTTTGAGTGCGGTAATCATTTGCTATCGGGTTAGGGTTGAGCGACGGAGCCGCCTGCAAAGGTTCAGCACGACAGCCCTTGGCATAACTAGACTTTTCCGTAGATTCAAAGTCTCATCGGATTTGGACTTTCCAGTGCCACCCTGACTGGGTTTTTCCTCCTTTTGCATCCCGTGCCCCTCGTAACTGATTGTCAACTAGCATTTCCATTTCTTGTTCAACGTCGCGGGATAACTCTTCCTGTTGCATGGCCTTGAATTCGTCTTCCTCCTCGATCGTGTCAAACCAACCATATTGATCAAAGTACCACCCGATGATTGGATCATAAAACCATCCCTTGTTAGGGCAGCGTTGATGCCATTAACCTGGCAGACCCAATATGCATAGGCCATTTCTTGGAGACAACTGTCCTCCAGGGGTAAAGCTATAGACACAAGTTGCATCTCGCAAGTACACTCCTGGGATAAATACTGTTTGAGTGTTCTCCATAGCTCCGTCGAGTCTGTCGGCTAAAAGCCACCCCATGATAACCCCTCTTCGAAGATCCGACAAGCCCACATCTTACCCTTCGACTTTCGAGTGTCCTTGAGTTTCCATTTAGGGCTGCCCACGATGTACATGCATCTCTTCGAGGCGAGTTCTTTTGAGTGTTTTTCCGAACCTTGCATGAAGATATGTTTAGCAGAGGGGGCTTCGTTTGCTTGTCCCCAGCAAGGCTTTTGAGCGCAATCTTTTGAGTATCTAGTAGAAAAGCAGTAGATATTTATAATTATCCACCATATCTCGAAATGCGGATCCAAAGCATAAACTATAAAGTGCAGGCTTCTCGCACTTAATCTTCATCCGGTAATTATACTGTACTGGTTACAGTGGTTCGGACGTCAGTAGTCAGAATGGGGTGTCCGAAAAAGTTTTTATTGTGGATTTGATCGGTTTTTGATCATTCGAGATTGAAAAAATCTGTCAGCACAAAAAAAGTGTCCGAGCCACTGTAACCAGTACAGTACTTAGCTTGTGCCATTTTGTGGATCCCCCTCTTCTCGTGCGATCCAAGACCCATTCCATGTGTTTCGTGCACCGTTTTTGCTCCCGTTACATGTGAAAAACTTCTTGAGCTAGCTACCGTCTATCCACTCTGCGAGTTCGGCTCTGTCGCGCCTCCATCGATTCCTCCATCGATGCAGCCGGCCAAGAACTCCCAGCCATCGAAAACCTTGACCAATACCAACAGTGTCTTCTCACCCCAGTGTTCCTAAACGGCCAAGCTGACCTTAGCGGCGGCTTTAAATGAGGGCCAGGTCGGGCCTGTCGGCTTTATTTGTCGGTTTGTAGGTTTAATGGAATAACGGATAAACAACATAGTTTGTTTGAAAGACACCGTCTGCTGCCTACACTAAGATAGCCTCCAAAGTACGAAACAAGCATCATATCCAACTCAACAATCGTAGCTCTGCCATTGCTGCATCCCATCAGCCAGACTGGCTTTCAATTGTGTGCAGGCCGGACCGCCGCTAGCGCAGGTATTCAGAATGGAGGCCGCTTAGGAACACTGTCTCACCCTCGCCAAAGACCGACGAGCAAATACACTCAAGATAGCATTTCTGCACGGAACGGCGAATTTTGATCCTTGCGTAGCAAAATTGGGTCGTGTTAATGCCATCATTGACCCAGTCCACCGAGCCGTTATTATTGATAAGTTTAGTTGTAAGAATGGTCTGACTAAAATAGAAAACGAAGGCAGCAGCGCCTCCTCCTCCATATCTATAGACTGGCTCAGTCGAAGGCCGTATCTGACCGGACTGATCGCTTAGGAACACTGGGTACCGGTTTTAGTGCTGCCGAATTACAGCAGGATCGGGCCAAGAGATGGGGCAGAATTGGCCAATATAGACGTTGCCGTTTGTGAGTTGAATAAGTGGACTGTTGGGCGTAATCTCACGATGTGCAGATATCCGCGGCGAAGAGGTGAAACTGTGTGAGTTGTAAAAGTACAAGAACAAAGGGAAGCTCGCCAGAAAGTGATGAAAGACTACTCCCACTAGCCCTAACAACTAGCCCTAAGAAGACCGCCACAAACACCGCACAACATGGACATGGTGGAGGAGGAGGCTTTCTAGCAGCGTGGAGTAGTGCATGGTCCAGATGTCGGTAGAGAGCGCTGTTGTAGTTGGCTTAGGCTTGCTCCACTATCTCGATCTCGTCGTGTGTATCTCGTTGAGTCGAACTGGCAGGTTTAGGCTTCTATGAGTCGTTCCTTCGTTTCCACATATCTTGCACACATATGCTTTGATATGCGCGGAGTCGGACGCACCCTTGTCCTCCAGATCGTATCCTGCGAGATACCTGCCTTCAATCGTGTAAACGATAGACCAAGGTATCCTTCCACGTTAATAATCCAGACGTCGCCCCAGAATGTTGAGTCTATGGATGCAGGTTGGATAAGGGAATCGCGGGCATGATTCGTATTCGCCACCCTCGGGATTTTGGTTGCTTGGTGTGTAGGACGCAATCTCACGTAAGTGTGCAGATACGTCGTGATGCGCAGCGAATCTAGAGTGAAAACTGTATAAATTGTAAAGGTACAGGTTGAACCCCGACAAAAGTGCTGAAGGACTACTGTGTGCTAGCCCTAGAGGCTAGTACTAAGATGCCCGCCACACACTGCAAAACATGGTGGTGATGCTGGTTGCGTCATATAGAAGATGCAGAGAGATATGGACTCTTCACGGGGAATCTCTGTTGGTCGTATTCTTTGATACTTGAAGAATATCAGAGACAAGGAGGATCATCTCTTGTTGCCAGAAACAGGGCAATGAATTTCCGGTAAGATCCAAGGGATGTTTCACCAGCTCCACGGCATCCTCATCGTGCATCTCCGCCCACGCCGTGTAGAACAGCCCATCAACCGCGATAAATAGTTCAGGCAATGTTACGCCCATGCCAAGAGACCGGTACCATGGTATCCATCATCCTCCTTTAACAGATTGTTGATTCGGTTTTCGGCACCAGCACTAAGACGATTATACTCCCATTTCGTACTCATTCAAATGGAAGCCAGTGTAACAGATGCTGAATTCATGGAAGACACTGATATGGAAGCTTCCACGATATTTCTTATTTTCTTCATACTGCCGCAGTGTTCCAAAGCAGCCAATCCACCCGCAGACCAACCCACAGAGTAGCAGGCCGGTCAAGTATAGACCACCGCATATGAAGCCGCCCTTGGCGCGGGCTGGCCTGAGTCGCTTTAGGAGATGCTGGACTGCAGATATCTGTCCGGTCTGCGAATATTTAGGTGTATAGTCCAGGCCCAGGTCAAAATTTGGCAAGCCTGGGTCGACCCAGGGCTCTTTTCAGCTGGTCTGCCTTGGTATAGACTGGAGGCACGTTGCAGTAGCATAAGCAGACGGCCAGTGGGATGGTGACGATTTAGAGTGTTGCTAACGTTGGCTACGTTTTGGCGGATTGGACTCTGCCGAACGGGTGGAGTAGGTAGAGTAGGAAGCGCGAAGTCTGGGTGGATCTAGAAACTTCTTTTGATGCTGGATGCATTCCAGGTTCCCAACGGTCCGGGGGGACTATAGTCATTCGGGGCCCGACATCGTCGTCCCGTCCGGGGCATAGGTTTCGGAGGACTAGTCCGTCCGAGGAGAAAACTCCAGGACCAGGGCCCGGTATAGATGACCGTAGTCCTGACCAGGGTCGGATATAGTATATCCGGCTCGGGAGTGAGAGTTCCGGGACCAAAAAATCTACCCCGCATGAGTAAAGTAACCAAATCCCGGGACAAATCTTCAGCCGCAGTATCTGTGGAGGCCAATTAGTGGACTGTAGGCCCCCGCAGTCCTGTGGTCTTGCCTTGGTCCGTCCAGTCCTAAAATTTTGAGCCCCGAAAATAGTCGTCCAGTCCCGGGCATAGCCTTAGACGGACGGGACGGACTATTAGGATGCCTGATGCATTCGAATCCGAAAAAGATGCCTGGACCTGTACCACTACCGCCATTACCTGCACCACCATGAGTGTAGCGGGCATTCTTTGTCTCATTCGCCGCTCCGCCCTTATCTGCTTCCTAGCTGGGCAAATTTTCACCATGTACCCGCCTGGCGGTAGTGGAAGTATCTATCGTTGTAAGTGAAAGAACGAGTACAGAATCAATGGAGGCATACATCTGCTTCCTGCCACTACGAACACGACCATCACTATCCGCACTACTACTCCCATTCCAGATATATACATTGGCGCTGGCGTGGATAATGCTACACATCAAAATCATTAGAATCTCAAAGTTGTACAAGAGAACCATGTACTTACTTTATATTATTCCATTTCTGTCGGGTGAGCGAGTTTTCCGCCTCTGCTTTGTCCAATTCGTTCTCGGGTTCAATGTTACCTTTGGTACGAGAATTGATTGTATTCCGTAAGAGAATTCGTCTTGGCTCCCGTGTACATATCCGTGTGAGAAGCTATGACCATCTGTAGCAGTCACGCACAGAGTAGGTCAGAGTATCTACAAGCATGTATGCAACAAGTAGAACTGCGAGCCCCTATAATAGCGGGGCAGGACGGGCGGCCTAGTGACCTAGCCTATTCCATCCATCAGCATTCATCCATTCATCCATCCACCAGGCAAAAGGAAGGGAATACAAACCTATCGTCGCCTCACCCTCCTTGTGCTTCAGTTCCTCTTCCAAGGTCAATTATCTGAGCGCTCATTTTGCCAGCCTTTTTGACTCCTGCTCAGTGCCGATCTTCATGGTAGGTGTAGGAGTGGTAGGAGTAAGAGTAGGACTGGTGTATTGGTAGCAGATTGGCAGGAGCTACCGGTCGAAGAAGCTGCCTAACCAACTCTACCTGTGGAGGCCAATCCTAGCCTCTGCCTTCTTAATCAGATCTGCGATTTCATCTCCGTAGCTCTTAGAGCCAATAGTGTACAACTGAAGTATACGAGCCAGCACAGACGGCTATGTAGAGCTAACAGAGGGCGGGCGACCTGGGGGCCTATTCCATTCGTCGGTATCAGCATTCATAAACATCGAACTCAAATATCAATAATGAAAGCAAGGAGACAAACTTATTCTCGCTTCGCCATACTCTCTTACCCTAACGTCGTTCACAGTTCCTTCTGCCTGTAGGTGTAGGCGTAGGCTGTGGGGTATGTTCGACCTGGTGGTCTAAATCTATCCAATCGTATTAGCAACATCAACCTTATTGAACTTAGCATGTATGGAAACCAAACTCAGCAGCGCTATGAGGATAAGGCGGGGTGGGAGAGATAAAAGTGGACCTGGCGGTCTAGAAAGTGAAGAAGTAGGGATATAAAGTGCTGTCCTGTGCAGAAGTGGATGTGAAGTTTGTTGACCTGGTGGTCTTCCACGGTGAAATGTAGAAGGAAGGAAGGAAGGAAGCCGCGAAAGAAGGTGGGGAGGAGGGGCTATAAACTCTGAAGGTTGGCTGGGGACGTTCGAACGAGACGGCAGTCACAACGTTTTGAGGTGGGCAGGGCACGCTTACTTTGTTGGACCCCCAAAGAATCAGGAAAGGATCCTACGTCGAAGAATAGTGTATGTACCTGCATTTTCATTGGTACCTAGTCTCGGAGTGTGGTACACCGTACACATCAGTACCCATTGCCATGGAAGCTCAAATTAGCGCAGAATCTGCAAGCAAGCAAGAAAACGCGCATCGATATCCGCCTCCCATCATGGTTCATGGATGCGGTACACTACAACAAGCAGCGAGGTAGAATCCACACACGTACCAACCCCAATACTCCCGCTCGTCGAACTAGCAACGCAGCCCCCTACCAGGTGGGATTTAAATCGCTATGCTTTACATGGGATGAGATCTGCGGAAAAACAAAGGAAATTCGGGGCGGAGCGATTTCACCACCTTTACTTCTCGTCCCGTACTTTTGGTGAATGATTCTAATCTTATGTCCCCAATCTATCCGCCTTGCATGTAAACGAAATTTGCGGGAAGAACAAAGGAAAGGCATGGTGCATGCAGTCTTGAACACTGCACTTTCCTAAGCAGCAAACTGGAAGGAATAACCAGCTTGGTTATCCCGGAAGCCCAGTTGACGGCGGCAAATGTTCTGTGCAGGATGTGGAGTCCCTTCCTGCATTAGAAGTTCCAGATATCGATGGAAGTTCCAATCCCGCACACCCATTGAGGTTTGTTGTGAAAGCGCGGAGTTTGTACTCAGACTACGACTACGTATACATGCATGCACCAGACGATTGGCGGCGAAGTTTGGGTTTAGTTACAGGCTAGATTGCCTTTGCATGACATGAGACCAGTAGGAAGAATAGGGTGGAGGAAGACATTTGCGGCTTGGCGATATCACCTTCTCTAGCTAGTGGGCGAGAGTCTGTCGGGTGTTATAGCATCCTGCCCGTTTGCTTCTGGATGGATGATTCCAATTCTGTCTACCCATCTTCTCCTAGTGCAGCGAAGAGATCCTTGAGGACCTTTCTTTCTAGTGGTGAAATTTGGGGGCTTGATTTAGATCTTTATGCCTTGCGTGTTGGTTCACTACCGACATAACACGGAGAGGAGGACAAAGAAGAGAGGATAGCGCATCTGGGCAGGTTAGTGTAGTCCCCGTATCTGAATAGCCAACGGGGGCCGAAGAAGTAGTGGCTTGGTCGTCTTGCAGGGCCAATATTTCTTTGTGCAGAAAGGGGGGCTGGGGGTTTGCTGGCGGTGATTGTGGGAATATCTTCTTGCAAGCCCGGGGTGCGGTAGTAAATTTCCGTATCAAGATCCGCGATGGCAGCTAGCTTGAAAGTACACGGCCCCATAACTTCAACAAATGGGAAAGAAATGGCTTCATTTGTCTTGCAGCGCGTCTTAAAACGAAGCCCTAGTTCAAGACTGCGTTTGACGAGCGGGAGCATTGGGAGTATGGTAATCCAACCTCCAAACTTCACCGATGGAAAGATACCGATCAAGAGCATAGAGTCAAAGCGATTCAACGTCTCCCCTACCGTGACAGCTCACGTCTACAAAGAAAACGCTACTATAGAGATGGTGGATGGCGGGTGAGCACACAAATTAGCTTGGCAACATTTCCTCTCCTGGGTAGGTGATGTCTCAGTCTCAGCTGCGTTTGTAGCACAGATCATGTAGGAACAAATCAAGCCCGACGATAAGACATACATTGCGCGGCACAGTCGGGATATCACAAAGAAAGAGACCTCCCCATGAGTCCTGCACAGCACCAAGTACACAACCCTCCCTACACCTCATTGCTGGGATACCCCACCTCGGTCGTGCTAACAAACTCCTCCTTAACCGTCCTCATACTCACAAACCTCGTTAGCAGACTCATGCTCCCTGCCTTATCGTTCGTTCCGCTTGCTCGTGCTCCTCCAAACGGTTGCTGCCCTACCACTGCGCCGGTCGATTTGCAGTCTACTCCAGTTAGCCTCCTTCCTTCCTAACCAAGTAACCAACCGCCCCGCACGCCCACCCCGCCATCCATCCCCGTCATACTAACTTCGTTCGGAACTGTGGAGTGACTTACTAATATAGAAATTTCCCGCCGCATTCCTCAACGCTTCTTCGGCCTGTCTCACCACCCTTCTATCCTTCGCAAATACGCTTCCGGTAAGCGCATACCCGCCCCCACTCTCATCCACCGTCTTCAAGATCCCCTCCCACTCCTTGTCAGCATACACATACACGACCAGCACGGGCCCAAACAGTTCTGTCTCAAACAACTTATGCTCTGGGGACTTGGCGACGTAGATGGTAGGGTGGATAAAGAACCCTTTTGCGTCGTCGAACTTTCCGCCAACAAGGAGAGACAAAGAAGGGTCTTTGTTCGACTCTTCGATTACCGACTTCAGCTTATCGAAGGAGGCGCGGTGAATCACAGGGCCGATGAAATGTTCGAATCCCTCGTCCGGCGCGCCAACCCGGAGTTTCTCGACCTCGGCCTTCAGGGCGGAAAGGAACTCCGCGCTGATGCTCTCGGGGATATAAACGCGTGAGCAGGCGGAACATTTTTGGCCTTGGTACTCGAAAGCACCCCGGACGGTCTGGACGACTGCATTTCTAAGGTCCGCGGATTTGTGTACGAGATGGAAGTTTTTCCCCCCAGTTTCTCCCACGATCCGTGGGTAGTTCTTATACCGCCCATCAACCACACCCTGCGCAATCTTCCCATATAGCTGCCGGAATACCTGAGTACTCCCTGTATAATGCAGTGCCGCAAACTCCTTATGCGCCAACACCGCCTCAGTGACGACTTGCGCATCGCCGGGGGTCCACTGGATTACGTTTTCCGGCAAGCCTGCTTCAAGGAGGATCTTGTAGATGAGGTAGTTTGATGCCAGCGCGCCCGGGCTCGGTTTCCAGACGACAACGTTTCCGAGGAGCGCGGGGGCAGCGGGGAGGTTCCCGCCTATCGCCGTGAAGTTGAAGGGGGAGACGGCATAGACGAACCCTTCCAATGGGCGGAACTCGACGCGGTTCCACACCCCCGTCGAGTTCCGCACTGGCTGTTGGGCGTACAGCTCCTCCGCATATGCGACATTGAACCTCAAAAAATCCGCGAGCTCCGCAGCGGCATCGATTTCTGCCTGCCACGCGTTCTTGCCCTGGCCAAGCATTGTTGCTGCCATCAGGTCGTAGCGGTATTTCCCGGATACGAGGTCGGCGGCTTTCAGGAACACCGCGGCGCGGTCAGCGAAGGGGAGGGATTCCCATTCTTGTTTTGCGGAGAGGGCGGCGGTAATGGCGGAGGTGATTTGGGCTGCATCGGCGGAGGAGGAGGTGGCGAGAGTGCTGGTGTAAGAGGATGGGATGTGTTGCGTTTGTGTTTGTTGTGTTGTTATTGTTGCGCCAGCGATGTGGAGGGGGATTGTGAGTGGGGCTTTTTGACGGAGGGATGTGACGGCGGATTCGAGGGCGAGGCGCTCGGGTGAGCCTTTGGTGTAGTGTTTCTGCACACATTAACCGTGTCCATGCAATGCAGTGGTGGGTGGCTTACGTTCACCTCATTGTCGACCTTGGGAACCTTGAATGCGGCGATTGTGGCCATTGTTGCTGCTCGTTTCGGTATCGTAGAAGTAGCTGTACGCTGTAAGGCTGATCGGAGGAGGATAGCGGAGGACATGGTGGCGGCGGGGTATTTATGAAACAAACAGTCAATTCCCGTTTCGTGGTGGTGAGGGTGTGATAGATGGCGGGGTGGAGGGGTGGTGTTGCAGTTGAGTCGTGCGGTTATCAGCGGGCCGACGTAATGCTGCAGCCTGCAGGTTGGAAGCACCTACCTTTGGCAGGGGCGCGGAGGGCGGGTTCCGCAAATGCTTAAACTAGGCGAGAGATCAACCAAACGGACGTCGGAGTGCGCCGCTTTTCTCGCGATGCGCGCGTGGGCGAGGCTTTTATGGGGGAGCTTTGACCGGAAGCTTTCCCCGACCAGGGTCACATCGACGACCGCGGCCCTTACCTCTAAAGTTGTGCGGACGCGAGCATTCCGAGATGTAAAACGCCACGGATGCGGTCCATGCCTCTAAAGTTGTGTCGACGCGAAACATCCACGCTTGTTCTCAAAATGCCCATGAATGCAGCACGCAATTCAGAGTTTGATAATGCGCTCCATACCTCTAAAGTTGTGTCGACGCGAACATTCCGACCTCGGATCCAAACAAACTATGAGTTGTTTATCTACTCCATGATAATGTACCGAATAATCCCCACGCTGGAGATATCCATCGGCGATGATATCAAGTGTGACATTTAACTTAGAGGGAAGCACGGCGCAGCGAGAGGAAGGTTGTGGGCTAGGGTTACATACTGCGAAGTCCACTATCCATGGCGCGGGGGTCACTCACTCGTGCCAAACCTATAGGTCCAGACGCAGTCCCTGGTACTGGAGATTTTGGGAGAAGGGGAAGAAGTATAGAGGCCTTTGTGGGCTGCATTTAATCCTATACTCATAACTTCTCGACCCGTGCTCAGTTGCCCGAAATCAGCCTCGTCCCATCGCGGTAGTCCTAATTCCACCCTCTTCAAGGATCTGTCAGAGCGTGGGACATACAAGAGCTGGAAACTTTGCTCAGCTGTTACTACAAACACTAGGCAGGTGTCAAAAACACCGAAGTCATAGGCGCGCCAACCGCTCTTTTGCTCAATGAGTATTAAGTACTGGTGCTGGTTACGGGTATACTGTTGGTGGCGACCTTTAACACATCTCAAGATCCTGAGTCCCATATCCAGGTAGCCGTGCGTATGATCAGTGAAAAGGACGCTATACGGTTTCGTCGCCCGCTCCTCTCTTGTCCTGGCGGGTACGCCTGCCGGGCGGGGTGAGCGCTTTCTCACCGGCGCGCCTCGTACTGGTTTCTGATAGCTAAAATCCGGTAAATCAAATGAAAGTCCAAGAGCTGAACTGTTAGCCCAGTTGGTCCTATAAACATCGGGTGCTGTAAACACCAAGAACAGGTTCGAAACCTGCACAGATCAGTGCTATAACCACTGAAGTCCCAGACTCGAAACCTGTGGTGATCAATCTTTTGCTACTTAGTATACGTAGGCATATGCTCCTGTTCAGAGGCCACCATTGGCTCCGTCATTTACTGCAAGCAAGAAATTCATGATTTCTCGGCCATCGTTGCCTTCTCTGTATAGTTGTAATTTCGCGACCTAACAACCAAGGTCCAGTAAAACAATGAAAATACAAGAGCTGATCGTTTAACTTAGTTGGCGCCTGAAACGCCAAGGTGCTGTAAACACCAGTACGTACAGGTTCGAAACCTCCATTGATCGGCGCTATAAACGCCGAAATCTCAGGCTCGAAACCTGTGGTAATTACTCTTTTACTATGCTCTCGTCCCATACGTAGACTATCCCCTACACGCTCAGTTTTCAGATTGGTTGCAATACTCTGATGGCAAACGAGAGTAGCATTGATTAACGATGTCAGTGGCGAAGCTGAACAAGTTTCACTGGTCGCTTCAGCTTATTGAGTAAGATTGCCTAAATGCCTAAATCAACTATTGCAACTAATCTGAAAAAAATTGGGCGCGTAGGGGATACCGAATTTGCTGTGGTCGTACCAAAGCAGACGGAAATGCAGTTTCCCAGGTGATTTTGCGGCTAAAGTCCTTAAAGTTAATCAATGTAAAATGCAAGAGCTTACTGCTGGTAACTGTAATCCAAAAACGCAGAGTGCTAACTTGCTTTTACTGTCATGATGAAAGATTTGTCAAGTCAGGGAAAATATAAGAACTGAGCGCTTATTCTAGCTGGTCGGGTGCTTTAAACACTAAGCCAGGTGTATGTTCAGTCACCATTCTGTAGTCCTTTAAACACCCCAAGTCAAGGTGCGAAACCTGTGGTATCACTTCTTTTGCTACGCTGCTACCTCGCCCGCAATCAACCTTGCATCGCCATACCTGTCCCAATTTCGCTCTCAAGATTGCATCAAATCTAGAATAAACAAATTGAGCGTTTGGCTCGGTTGGTGCTGCAAACACAAGGTTGCTGTAAACAGTCAGAACGGGTTCGAACCCTGCATTTATCAGTGCTATAAACACCGAAATTCCTGGCTCGAAACCTGTAGTAATCTCTATAAACACAAGGTTCTATAACATCCGAAGTCACAGGCCTTAAAAATCTGTGTGATCACTCTTTTGGTATCTCTTTGTATACAATCCCCTGCACGCTCCGGCTCAAGGGGTTTTAAGTACTGTCGAAGCGTGATAATGCATTAATGGATCTTTTCCACCCCGCTCAATGTCTAACGCTTAACTGCACTAATCAGATTCAATATTGTTTGACGTTGGTTTACTGCAATAAATTTCCCAAACTCGAATGTATAGGGAATATTTATCCCACTATTTTCTTCTGCGTACACCTGCAAGTGATAGTCAAGGATCTGTGAAATTACGACGATACAAGAGTTGAGTGTCTAGCTTAGTTGGCGCATGGACGCCAGGTGCTAAACCAAAGGTGATGTAAACACCAGGTGTAGGTTCGAAACCTGCGTTGGTCGGTGTTATAAACTGAAATCCCAGGCTCTAAACCTGCGGTAATCGTTTCTTTTACTTTGCACTATACTTGCTCTTGCTCCTCTTTTAGTCTCGTCATCTTTCTTCAGAGTAGAAGCTTCCTGGGATAGTCAGATATCCTACTCACCCATACTTCTGTTTAATGGTGGAGTGAAGAGAGACGATTGCGTGTGACCAGCCCAACTAAAATAATAATAAAAAACCAGTGGAAAAGTCCGGTTCTACTCAGAAGCCGTCCTAGTGAATATGGCATCCGACTATCTCATAAAGTCTTCTACTTCGATGGGTAGTTACAGTTATAATTTTGCACACAGACACAAGATCCCGTTAAACAATTTATGTGCAAGAGCTGATCAATTAGCTTAATTGGCAGAGCATGGCGCTTCAAATGCCAGGAAGGTGCTTCAAACACCAGGCGCTGTAAACACAGGAAACAGGTTCGAAACCTACCTTGACCGGTGCTATAAACATCCAGAAAGAAAAAAGGCTGTGGACTCGAAATCTGTCGTAACCACCCTTTTTATCTGTTATTTTAGCTACTGGTTCCGCTGCTTGGGTTCTCCATGTTCTTCAAAACACGTATGTCTGAAATATCCGATTGCTGGGCCAAGCCAGCACAGTACAGGTGAAGTTTGCGTCTAAGTTTCATAAGCAATCCCACACACACATTCGCTATATGTAAGTATTCACTAGGTTTCCGCGATTGACCTTGCATCGTAATACCGGTCCTACTTCCGCTCTCTGTCAACGATCCGTCAAATCGTGGGATACACAAGAGGAGGTCGCAGAGCACGGTTCTGTAAACACCCGGTGCTATAAACATCAGGTGTGGGTTCGAAACCTGCATTCTGCGACGGAGTATGGTGCTATAAACACCCGAAGTCGCTGGCTTGAAACCTACGATAATCAACTCTTTTGTTTTTCATAATGTCATGTTAGAGAGCAAACTATATTGTATATTCCTCTTCTCTCGGTTATTTTCCCCAGAGTATGCCTACTTACCGGGAATGTGCGGTTTCTCATGGTCAGTGAGCCTTCTCAACTTATGACAAGCAGGATACTACAAATTAACAAGAGCTGAATACTTAGCTTAGTTGGCGCTTCAAACGCCAGCCAGGTGCTGTAAACGCCAGATGCTACAAACACTAAGTACAGTGCAGGTTCGAAACCAGCATTGATCAATGCTATAAACATCAAATCGCAGGCTCGAAACCTATGTAATCATTTTTTGCTACGCTCTAGTCCAGCCGTACTCTACTGATTACTCTGTTGAAATTGCCCCATTGCTTGCTCCATAGAATCTGTGGGGGGTGTCGTCCGCGGTATCGATGGCTATCTCGGTGAAGTTGTGGCGCGCAAGGCTATGTGAACAATCGAAGATTGGTACACATACAATGGCTGGTTATCAGGCTTGTTTGGCAAAGAAATCTTGGTGCGACAAACTCCAGGTGCTATAAACACCTGGAGTTACAGGCTCAAAACCTGAGCTGTGGTAATATTTATTTGTGCAATGCCGTACCGCCGTTGTCCACCGCTCCGCCCCGCCGTCCGACTTCACCCAAATAGAACGCGCTACTCATCGTAGTTATCTCAGTACGGTTGTGATCTTGCTATCTATGGTTGATGGCATGGGCATTATATACTCGCGCTAAATTCCTCGTGCAGGTACGTGTACGGGAATTTTTATGTAGCGGAGAAGGGGTACTGAAATTCTCGATGATCTTGAACTGCATTCAATAACTACTTACTTAAGTGCTACACTCATGACCATAATTTCTCGATCCACATATTAATGCTCCATGCTCAGAGTCACCCGCAACTAGCCTCTCCCAATTCCGCTCTCTTAAGGATTTATCAAATTATAAAATATGAGGGCTCACAGCTTAGTTCGGTTGACAGAGCACGGTGCTTCAAATGCCAGATGCTTTAAACATCATGCGCAGGTTCGAAACTTATATAGGTCGGTGCTTCAAACGCCAGCAACGTACTACAAACACAAGGTGCTTCAAACACTAGGTGCGAGTTCGAAACCTGCATTGATCATCATTCTGCGGTGCTATAAACACCGGAAATGACAGGCTCGAAACCTGTGGTAACCACTCTTTTGCTTTTTTAGCCATGGTTTTGCTATTTCTCCTGCCTTTTCGCTTACAAAATAGGAATATGATATATTGTTGGTAATGAGTAACCGGTACTGAGAGAAGTCAGAAGCGATATCGTTGGTGCCTCTTACTCTCTAGCGGTCTCACTATATCACGCAATTAATAAGAACTATTTGGCCGAACCGACTGTAGCCACGGCTACCAGAGGCGTGGTCGAGTAGATTTCAAACAGATTGCTTTCTCTGTACCGTTGTGATTTGCCATATGATAAACAAGATCCGGTCTAGGACATCGAGGCAACCAAATATACAAGAACCAAACGCTTATCTCAGTTGTTGCATTAACTGTCAGGTGCTAAAACACTCCAAGTCACAGGCTCGAAACCTGATAACCCCAAATTTTCCCAGGCTCCAAACCTAGTTATAAAATCTTTTACTACTCTTTTCATAATCGTTTGACACCTTCCGCCGCGCCGTCTACCTTCAGAGTACGCCTACATTGAGACGGAAGGAAATATGCAATAGCCTTCTCGGTACAGTTGAATCTTTGCAATCTAACAGTCATAAAACAACTAGACATGCAAGAGTTGAATGCTTAGCTCAGTTGGTGCTAAAAACGCCAGGGAGGTGCTGAAAACACGGGATGCTATAAACACCCCAGAGTCACAGGCTCGAAACCTGTAATAATCTTTTGCGACTATACTCGCTCCTCTTTTGTCCTGGCATTTTCTCCAGAGTGTTTACGGGATCATTAGTAGCCTTCTCAGTACGATTGTCAAGTAGATTTCCAACAAGACGGAACTCTGGTAGGCAAGATCCTATAAACCAATCGATGGTAGAGGACAAGAGCTGAACACCTAGCCCAGCTAGTACCTAGCGCTGGTGCTACAAAACCAAGTGCAAGTTCGAAACTTGTAATTTCTTTTTTAATCTAACCCACCATATCGGCTCCTCTATTCTTCTTCATTTGCGCCAGAGTACGTCTGCAAGACTAAAATATGAGATAGCCTTTCCCAACGCCGTCGTAATAAACAAGGTCCTGTGAGCTAACAAGAGCTGAAAGCTTTGCTCAGTTGGTGCACGAAACGCCAGGTGCTGTAAACACCCGAAAGCGCCGGCTCGAGACTAATGGATTATTGTTTTGCTCTTTTACTGGTTTCACTATTTGTTCCTCTTCGTGACACCAAAATACGCCTGAAAGACGAAAATACTCGAGGCGTCATCACGTGAGAGGGCTCGAGACCTCAAACCTTCCCTGTATGATATTGATTGTATGGCTCGTAAAACAACCTGATATACAAGAACTGAGCGCGTAGCTTAGTTAGTGTTTCAAGCGCCAGGTGCTACAAACACTCTGGGCACAGGTTCGAAACCTGCCTTCGAATCTGCGGCAGAGTGTGGTGCTATAAACACCCGAATAAGTGACAGGCTCGAAACTTGTGGTAATAGCTTTTGCTATCATCCCCCGCAGTGGTGATGGGTTACAAAGGGCTAGTTACAAACTGATCAAGGGGCCTTGAATGCTACACCAATTAGCTGATTTAATATTGACCTTCCATACCAATAATAGCTGCTTTCCGTTCACCGTACAAAACCTGTCCCTCATGTTGAGCGGTTTGTGGCCCTTTGCAGCACATATCCCTACTTCGAGAGATACTAGTTCCGTTGCATTATTCTGCCCTTTTGCTCCAGAGCATTTCTGTACTCTATATACTTGCTATGAGAAAAACCCGTAGCTTTCTGAGTACAGTTGTGACAGACAAGACCTCGTAAAACAGTCAAACATACATAAGCTAAACGGTTGGCTCAGATGACGCTTCAAATGCCAGAAAGGTGCTTTAAACGCCAGAAAGGTGCTTTAAACGCCAGGTGTTCTAAACACCGATACCACATGCAGGTTCGAAACCTGCATTAACTATCTTTTTTTTGCCAAGTTTACTTGATTCCCCGAATCAATGTCTTAAAATACAAATGACAGCCTAAGGTATATCACAAACCAGATCATTCTACGCTTTAAAAATGAAAGCCTATTACAGTATTACTTACTAGTAAACTGCAATGCATAGAGTAGCAACTTCTTTTACCGTCAAGGATCCGTCAAGTCAGGGAAGCTAATCATTTCGCTGGCGCTGTAAACGCCACGGTGCTGTAAACACAAGCGCAGGTTCGAAACCTGCAATAATCTTCATTCGAAAGGTGCAGGAAACACCGAATTACAGGCTCAAACCCAGCAATAATCAACTCTTTTGTTTCCCTAGTCACAACTATGCCTTCGCGTTCACAGTTTTCGTCAGCCAGTAGGCTCGGTCCTAAACCCTTAGCTTGCGAAGGAGGCAGACACTCTTTTACGAGTGCAATTACTACACTGGTATCGCTGTTTACTCCCATTTGCCTCGCCATTTTCTCTGGGGGATATCTCGGGATATCTCAGTACGGCCCCGATTTTGTGGTCTCTAAAGCACTCAAAAATGCAAGAATTGACAGCATAGCTAAATTTTGCAGAGCATGGTGTACATCGGTGGGGTAAAAATATGCGGTTACTCTAGTCTATCGGCCAGCTAACAGACTACAGTTACTCGGCCCCTAGCTTCCATCGTTTGGATGCACCTGCAAAACGGAATAAGTGGGTGACATCCCAGGCCCCGTAGCTTTCTCAGTATGGTTGAACTTGTGGTTCGAAAAACAACCTGATACAACAGTTAACCATCTAGCTCGGCCGATGCTTCAACACTCCAGGTGCTGCAAACACCATAGCCAGATGCAGGTTCGAAACCTGCATCGACCGCGATTTGCGCTGTAAATACCAAAAGCTGCGGGCTAGAAAAGCACCGTAAGTTCTTTGACACCGTAACCCCGACAACTGGCATCCGACAATACAGGGCTGGCCATGACACTACCGAGCAAGCTTCTGTCAATCACATGCAAGCTCGAGCTCTTCGTTCACATGCACCGTACACCCACGCCTTTGATGTTATTACGTGTTGCCGATACTTCGGAAATCTACTCAATGCAATGGCGGCCAGGAAGTGAAGGTCAATAGTGACCGTTTAGAGACACAGCAGCGAAGTCACCAAGTTCAATTCATCTCCAACCACCAAAAAAACAAAACAAGCCAAAAATAACCATACCACCTCTATCTAGTCTACCCGTCCACCCTATCTATCCATCTTCTCCATTTCCAACCCCCACTCTTTATAATCCGTACTCCTCCACACATCCTCAAAAACCCTCCTCGTCTCCTGCAAATGCAAAATCTTCACCTCCGCCCTCTCCGCCCAATCACTCCCCAGCGGCAGCCTCAAATACCCCTCCAACCCCGCCCCCATCCCAGTCCCAGTCACAACCTCAAAAATCCTCCTGCACCCCTCCTCAACATTCCCAGGCTGCTTTCCATCCCACGCCGCAAACACCGCCATCTGCCTCCCCACCGCGGTATCCTTATACGCCTCCGAAACCCCAGCCTTGGGCGTGATGTACGCACCCAGGAAGTTGGAGCGGAATGCGCCAGGCTCGACGATGAGAACGCGGATGTTAAACGGACGCAGCTCGAGGGCGAGGGATTCGGAGAGTCCTGGTGGGTTGTTAGCGGTGGCGGAGGCCAAGGGTTGGGGGGGGGAATACCCTCGAGCGCAAACTTGGACGCGCAGTATAGACCACACGTTGCAATTCCGTCCAGCCCGGCAATGCTAGTGACGTTTGCGATCAACCCCGATCTTCGGTGGCGCATGGATGGGAGAACGGCTTGGATCAGCTTCAGGGGGGCGAAGAAGTTGACTTCCATCTGGTGCCGGTATTCTTCCTCGCTGTTTTTGTTAGTCTGGGATGATTCAGGAGGTGGGGGGGGACATGCCTCATGTCTTCGACTGCACCAAGAAGTGAGTACCCCGCGTTGTTGATGAAGTAGTCGATGTGGCCGTGGATCTTGAGGGCGCTTTGGACGACGGAGCTGGCGTCGGGCGCTGTGACGTCGAGGGAAAGCCACACGCCCCCCAGCTTTTTAACTTCGGAAACGAGGTCGGGGGTTTTGGACGGGTTACGAGAGGTGGCAATTACGCTGTGGCCGGCGCGGAGGGCTTGCAAGGCGAGAGTTGCGCCAAAGCCGGAGGAGCAGCCGGTAATAAACCAGACGGGCGCAGATGGGGCAGACATGTTTGTTGGTGAGAGTTTGGGGTTTGATGTTTTGTATGCTAGAGCTTTGAACTGGAAGTGATGCTGAGGATCTGATGGAGAAGAGGGGAGGAGAGGTGGTTTTCTGTGGTTTATATAAACCGATGGATAGACAAGAGTGATCAATAGTCAACGCTCCCATGCCATGCATAGACTACTCTACATAGATTGTCACCGCCGAAATAGAATCCGACAAGCGCCGAAGGACGTCAGTGACTGCATACCCCGGTGAGTCGCATCTCCGAACTGTGGTGAAGGTCACTAGTCGTTATCGCCGAAAGAATAGCGTGGTATCTCCGACACGTGATCGGGCTCAATTGACGTCGGATGTAGTAGTGTACCTCGAATATGTTTCAGTCTTTTTCGCTCGTTCGATTTGGATCTGCGTAAATGTTAATCGGGGACGTGTTTGTCGGAATTTTGTCCGACGGACTTTAAGGAGTACTTTGCTCCCTACATATTGTGATTTCAATCAGCGGTTTCTCGATCACAGCAGAGAATCCATGCTCGGGAGATGGATCTTGGACCGTCTATAGACTACGCTGTAGGCTGGCATACCACAAGGACTCGATAATGAGGTACCGTGCGCAAGCCACAGATTCCCGTGTTCTGTAAAGTGATGGGACATACAAGAGCTGAATAATTAGCCCAGTTGGCGGCCTAAATACCAAGTACTGCAAACGCCAGGTTCAAAAACTCATAGAGCTATAAACTCCCAAGCTACACAGGATTTATGGGTTCGAAACCTCAAGGCGTCGCAAGATATTTAGTCAGATGAAGCTTGAAAAAACCGCCTTTGGTATAGAACGGTGACGGCCAGGCTTCAAAAGCGTGGGCCGGTCAGATGGTAGGTCAAATTTGACCGGACTAACCGCTTGAGAACACTGGAAAGAATGCTGATCGCACTTCCAAAGTTGCGACACCAGAAACCTTAGTCTCTGCGGGGTTTCCCAGAGGGAACTGCTGGATTTTCAGCGCTGGTTCTAGCACTGGGGGCGTATTTGCAACCAGTCATTGCTTCCACCATGAGAGCCCGGCTCTCCCTGATCTCTTGTTTCTTTTCCGCTGGCGAAGACACGAGTAGCTTGACATATGTAGATGGTATGCGGGAGTGTCTCAAGGTTCCGTGACTTCGGAGAACTACAAGCATAACCCTCAGCAGACTCAGACTGGATACGCGCTATCTTCCGACCCGACATGGAAGATGTTGTCAGCTGGGTCGGCATTTCGAAGGGAGAGTATGAATGCAGTCGATCATGATCAGAGGGGAAGAGCGAGATGACGGAGCATGAAAGAGTAAAAAGAAAGATAGCAAAAGATAGAGGCGACGTCACTTCAATTGTGAAGTCACTACTCAAGTCCAGGTTAGGGTTGCCCATATTTAGAATCCGGCATCCACTCCTGAACCATATCAATTGAAAAAGAATTGAAAGAAAATCCACAAATTGGCCAGCAAACACACCTTTTCATGGACTGGTAAACCGGGGCCCTCAAAACGGCCAAAATAATCGTTTAGAATCAGTGTTGTAGTTATAATCAAGTGTAGTATCTGTTCTTTTCAGTTCAATATCTAAAGCGCAACTATATGTGGCTTCTTATATTAATCTTATATTTGAAATCTAAGGAACTGACCGCTATTCTTGCACCTTTTGGTTCCTGCTACGTCGCATTGCGTCTAGTTGATGCCTCCTTCTTTCATTGTCTCTTTGGCTGCTAGCGAGAGAACGAGGAAGGGAGTTGATAGTAGTAATCGGAGTTAGAATAATGAGCTTGTCATCCCAAAATTTACTCGAGGCAAAGAGGCATAGAAAACGTGCACAATGTACTAAGAACAAGAGTAAATCATTGTACCTTGATCCCCATTGTTCGAACGAACAGCGATAGAGAGATACATTAGTCAATAATGCAAGTCAGATATATGCGAGGTAGCGTTTACTCACTTTTAAGGCACTAAACCAACGTCCACCTGTCTGGCGTTAAAATATCATACTCTGCCATGATCAATTCTGGTATGACAAACTGCCTTCACGGTATGTAACTTGTCTGTCAATCGCAACCGTAGTGATATCGTGTCTAGAGTACTCCTCGGCAGTGACATGGCACTGTGCTAAGATTGTGGGTTGATTGGGCTGTGCTATAACTCCTAAAGTCGCAAGCGCGAAACCTGTGGTAATCAAGTCTTTTGCCTCTCGTCATGACTATATATTGTTTCTGTTGTCTTCTTTTAAATTTTGTTCGCCAGAATACACCTATGAGATGGAAACACGCGATTATTTGACCCGCATATAACTTTCTCATCTATAATGTGGCCTGCATCGTCATAGCGGTCCCAAATCTACTCACTTTCAAGAATTTGTCAGATCATGGGATATACAAGAACTAATAGTTTGACTTAGTTGGTGCCAGATACCTCTACCTGCTCTTGTTCCCAGATTTCTCGTCGCTCGCAAGCTGCTTGCCGGAGGCTAAAAGAAGCGGCTGGATTTCGAGCACAACCTCTACCTGCGATAAAACAAAAATACCAAACTCAATACAAACAAAGCTCTCTATTTCAACCAAATTAATGTCGTCCACTCCGTCTTACCCCTTTTTCCTTTGTTTTTACCGGAATCTGGATCTGTAGTATCAGTCCCCCCTGGCTCGGTGGTCATACACAATCACTCATTTTACCGACCATGGGCACATGAAAAAATTTCTCGATACATAGATACTCAGGCCGCGAAGCAACTGAGTGATTGATTGACCCAGGCTTGTTGTGTTCGCATGAATGGACCGGGCTCATCACGAATGGCCTGAATCCTTCAACCGCCTTGCACATGCCCCGCCGACTAGATCGTAGGATGCAAGCCTAGCGAAATAGCCTAGAAACAATAAAACGTAGGTGCTCTTGCACCTAGAGCTCTCGTCGACCGGCTGGGGGGTACCGGGCTCATGAAGGGGGCAGACACTACTGCACGGTGCATGCAATCCCGAAAGTAACAATACACCCCGAAACCAAGACACAGGTAGAAAGTAGCCCTACCAACGCAATAGTTTTACCAGCTAAAAGCTAAGGTCAAAGATCGTAAAGCAATCAGACCTACAAGCTAATCGTCTTGCTTAGTTAAGTAGGACATGGTGCCCTAAACACCAAGTGCAATCGAAACCTGCATTACTATCACATCATTCTTTTTATGCAGTTTTATTCTGGCTTGCAAAAATAGTATCTACTGAGTTAAATCGAAGTTCGACTCTGTAGTGCTGCTATAGTTCTACTGAAGTAATGCAAGAAAAATGCTAGTTTAATACTGTAATACTACCGAATCGAAAGACATTCCGATTTAACTCAATATTCTCTAAATTTTAAGTATTACTACGGTATCAATTTTCGGGGTTTTTTTGCTGTAGTACGTAGATGTTCAAATACGTGCAAATATTCAATGGTGCGCTATACCATAACCGGTAATATATGTCCACTAGCGCATATTTAAACCTTGAACCAATTTTAACTCCGGAGCTCCTCCTAAAATTAAAATTAAAATCTCAAGTAGTCTCGAATATAGGAGTGTTCCAATTCCTGTACTCTACTGCTCGGTTCTGCAGGCAGACTGAATTGCTACCAAGGATTATTCTGGACTTCAGTAAGGAACCCTGAGCCCGGGTTCGGGCGGTGAATATTACAAACCCACACCGCGTACCACCGGATTTCAGGTAAACCACCGTTTTCAAAAATCTACCAAAAATTTACAATTCAAATTCCGCCTCATTCAGTGACCCAAATTTTCGATTTTACCATACATCTAGAATTCAAATCTGGGCCACGTTCCATATATTGATCAGTAATCCCATAGTAGCAATCTCGACATCACTTCCACGCGTATAGTACGTACGTCACCCACGTCAACCCACCCAGCCCTACGTACGCCTCCCCACTTGCTAATACCTGTTTTACGTTCCTACCGTCGATCCTCCTACCTGCAGATCACGACCACATGGCCAGCCGCGCGTCCCCTCGCTAATATTTCCCCATACTGTCTGGGCTAAATCCGTGCTCGCGTGCTCGGCTTCTACTTGTGTCAAGAACTCTAGCTAGCCAGAATAGACGCCGCTCAGACGCAGCGTAGAGCACTACAAAGATCACGGATCCTGCCAGATAATATAGAAGACCCGTGAGAACCAATCCGCGTATGTACAGGATACCAGAACCACCACTCCCGTAAACTGGCCGAAGCTCTTCGAAGACCACCAATGACAGACTGCCGCAAAGACGTCCTATCCGAGAGTGAGTTAGCACATCCGCGTCTGACAGGTTAAGCGATCAACATCACCTCATGGACAAGAGTAAACACTCAAAATTTGTTGCCTATGATAACCTATATATATGGCTCTCTATTCCCATTCTCTCACACATCACTTCCCTAATACGCACTTATAAGTATATATATGTGCTTATATTACAAACACCCCCACTTGATTAAAAAGAGATCAAATAGTCGATACAATAGACAGAATCTTGCACACCACAAACACCAGATATCAGAAAGCACAAAAAACGGAAAGCAAAAAACGAAAGGCATTCACGATTTACATGGCAACCAATGTAGAAGAAACTGAGAGGAAAACAACTACTGTACTGTTTTGCTAGAGCCATGTGTTGCGGGTTCTGTCTGCCCCGAGGTCCTCTCTAATAGGTACATTCATTCAAATTCAACCCCGTCTACCCAACACCGTGAAGAGGAGAAAAAGTTTAGTAGTACAGTTATTATATAAACGTTGATTAATGAGCAGTATGGTATCTTCATTCAGCAGCACTTACGCCGGAGGATTGCTAGGCGCAGACTCCTCTGTCTGCTCATGGATGACTGGTTCCGATGATGTTCTCGGTTGAGTGGGGACCTCCAATTCCGACTTGTTGCTGGGCGGGAGCTCTCCACCTTTTGCATCCTTTGCCCGTTCTACTGGCGACCATCCACCTATACTTCCAGCGACAATACTGGGCACCATCGCCGCTGCCGCAAATGCCGAATTTGATCGCGATCGTCTGCGCTTGTGCGAGCCTGCTGATGGTGGCGGGAATCCTTCCTCCCCAGCTGCCAATTCCGCCTTGGATCCACCGCGGAACATATGCGAAAAGTTCTCCTTCATTGTATCCCTGATATTCTGACGCCGGAATTTGAGCTGGTTGAGGCGACCACCGCGGACCATCTTGAGGAAGGACAGTTCCTGACGGATTTCCTCGATTCCACGGTTCCATTCGAAGCGGTCTTCTTCTGATCGGTAGACTGGGGTGGTTCTCTTTTTTGTCATAAAACTCGGTGCAATCTTGGCAATGAACTCATCTGGGATGAGGCGGATGATGACGGCGACCGGTATCGAGATACTCCCAAGAATAATAGAAATTGCCCACTGAATACCATGGAGTGGCGTAACCGAGAATGCTTTTCCGCCGACAAAAATGATCATGATCTGACCACCGACCATCACGACATTGATACCAACAAAGAACCAATTTTGAGACATGCCCTCGAAGATATTGAACTTATTGTCTAGCCGGCGATTGCTGCATTTAGGTTAGCAACCAGAATATTAAGAGGCGTCTATAGATAGTGCACTCACTTGTATTGATTGAAGATTTGCATCCAGACAAAAGTATTGAAAACCAACGAATCAAGCTGGAGGTCTCCAGTCGGGTCACGGGGATAACCCAAGATTCCGTGTCCTGCAAAGTGAAGGATGAATGTTACCACAAGTTGGTAAATTGCCTGGCCAATAATCATCTTCCACATGTTGATTGTAATCAAAGGAGCCGACTTTGGATCAGGCTTTCTATTCAAGATAGATGGAGCAGGAGGATCTGTGGCCAGCGCAAGTGCAGCAAATGTATCCATGATAAGATTCACCCAGAGAAGTTGCACCGCGGACAAAACGGATGTTTCATCGCTGGAAGCAACTGCAGAGACAAAGGTAAGAAGTACAGCAGTAATGTTGACCGTGAGTTGAAACTGGAAACAAATTAGCACCTCCGGGTTAAAAACACCTGGAAAATGGAAAGTACTTGGAGAAACTTCTTAACGGCATCATTAACTGCACGACCCCACATCAATGCTTTGACAATGCTGGCAAAGTTGTCGTCCATAAGGATAATTGCCGAGGCCTCCTTCGCAACTTCGGTTCCTGCAATCCCCATTGAGAAACCGACATCTGCCATCTTCAAAGCCGGTCCATCGTTCGTACCATCACCAGTTACAGCAACGGTTTCCCCCAATTCCTTCAACCGTCTGACCAAGATTCGCTTATCCTCAGGACTGGAACGTGCAAGAACCTGCAATCTAGGAATAACCTGGTCCATCTGTGACTGAGAAAGTTGACGGAATTTGGGGCCTTCCATGACTAGACCGCCGAGAACGTATATTCCACATTCTTCAGCGATTGCCTTCGCCGTCATAACATTGTCACCGGTAACCATGCGAACAAAAACACCAGCTTTTTGGCATTGCATCACAGCCTCATGCACACCGGGGCGGAGAGGATCCTGGATACCAACAATACCGAGCCATATCATATCATCAAACACATCATCAAACTCGGCCTGAGTGGAATCGTCCGCTAGCACTCGAGCGCCATGCGGTGGCCAAGATGGAAAGTCACGGTACAGAAGTCCAATGGTACGAAGTGACCGGTTGGCGTATTCTGAGATAATGCCGCCGATGGTGTTCTCGATATCCGATATCAGCTTAGCTTCCGGTCCCTCCATAGTGACAATCCGAGTACACCGCGCAAGTACAATTTCCGAAGCACCCTTGACCATCAGACGGTATTGACCATTGTCGAGCTTGACGACCACACCCATGCATTTCCTGCTAGAATCAAAGGGAATCATTTGGACGACATTCGCATTCGCACGTTCTTCGCTCAGAGTGCCCATACCCAGATAATCACGCGCAAAGGTCAACATGGCAGTCTCGGTTTTGGATCCGATAAAGGAAGGTTTCCCATCCTCCTCACCTTCAAAAGCGGTCGAATTTTGAACGATAGATTGAAGCAAGAGATTTTTCATGTCTTTCGGAAGTGATTCGGTGAATTGCGTCATTGGCGAGTTCAGCTCCTTGTTGTCGGCGCCTCCAGTTTGTGCATCATCGGACTTGGTGGAGTGTTTGTCGCCGAAACGTTGGGAAATCCCTATTGTGCCAGCAACAACCGTCATCTTGTTTTGAGTAAGAGTACCAGTTTTATCCGAGCATACCGTTGTCGCATTTCCCATAGTCTCGCAAGCCTGCAGGACTCGAACTAAATTGTTGTCCTTCAGCATACGTGTGGTTGCAAAAGCAAGTGCAAGTGTGACAGCCAGTGGAAGGCCTTCAGGAACAGCAACAACAACAACGGTAATGGCTGTGATCAAGATCTGCATAAATTTCTGACTCTTTTCACTGGCTGGCAGCGTGTTTCCGCGGAGGTTCACCAAAAAACGAATGAACAAAACGATGAATAGCAACAAGGCGGCACTAAAAACCATGTCAGCATGTTAACGGGGCATTGTAAACATGAATTGTATGACTTACGCTCCACCAAGCTTAGCAATAGCCTCAGCTAAATCGTTCAACTTCATCTGCAATGGTGTAGCAGTGGAATCTTCCCGGAGCGCCATCATAGTCTTTCCAAAACTGCTATGGACACCAACACTGGTCACCAAATAGGTACCAACACCTTCCAAAACCTTTGAGCCAGAGATGATAAACGGGTCCAACTTGTGAACACTAGCCGTACCGTCCGCCCACTGTGTCAAAGCATCATGTGCGGGTATCTTCTTCATTTGATCGGATTCACCAGTTGCGGATGATTCGTCACACTTGACATTGTGGCCAGATATGAAAACTCCGTCTGCGGGAATCAAGTCTCCAGGCTCCAAGTGACAAATATCTCCAACCATGAGGTCATAAACAGATATCTGCAATGATCTTCCTGAGCGTATAACCTTGAGCGTACGATCTTCTTTCTAGACATACAATTAGCATCAGTCGGCGAGGACTTCAAACTGCGCAGCAATACCTTCTTGTTCAACTTAACAAATTGTCGTTCCTTTTGCCAGTCATTGCCGGCACCGACTATAACAACTATAGCAATGGCTACAATGATAGCAACACCTTCTACCCAATCTACTGAGGCACCTTCATCGGGGTTGTGCTTAACGCCAAGTGTTTGGTATAGTCCCAACGCCAATGAAATCACCGCCGCAGCCGACAAAAGCAGCAGAACTTTATCCATTAGTGCAATCCACATCAACTCAAGCAGAGACTTCGATTTCCTTTCCGGCAGTCGATTTTCCTTGAAAACCCGTAATCGATCTTTGAAAGAGTCACTACGCCGTTGTGCCGTTACGGGACCTGTTCCCGCAGTTGCCGATCTTCCAGGTGCTGAGGGCTCAAATGGAGCCGCATTCTTATCGACCCCACCAGTCGCCTCTTCGAACGTAACCGTTCCATCGAGTGTTGTCTCATCCAAACTCAATCCTGCCTTCAGATCGGTCCTCAGCCCCTTCTCCAATCCTTCTATACCTCCCAGTGCCTTCAAAGCTGGTAGATTCTTCGGATTAATCAGTTTTCCCAATTGACCAGGAGAAAATGCGAATTTATTGTCTTCCACTTGAAACTCATGCAAATTTCCTGGGTCGGGCCTCAAAGGATCTTCGTCCTCTTCTTCTTCTTTATCCGAATGTCGTTTTCCCTCTGAGGATCGTGGCGGTACCAACGTTTCACCGCCATCGGATGACGGTGACTGGTCAAGAGAGGTGCCTCGAGACGAGCCTCCAGGGACAGTGAGAAGACTTGATGGTTGAATAGTGTCAGCTGGTGGCGCTAACTGTGGCACAGCTTGGGTTTGTTTGGGTGCTGGCGGACCATCGCCCTATAGAACCAATTGTGATCAGCAATGCAACCAGTAATTTATTGACAGAAACGTCGTATACTTGGCTCGAGGAGCTGTCCCGAAAGACTTCGTTCGATAGATAATACTCACAGAATCGGGTTCGCCTGCCATCGAACGGGGCTTAGAATTGCCGCTTTGGACAGGTAGGCAAAGCAGCGAGACCCTCAATCAATAAACCGTCCTTTCTCCAATGCAAAGACTCGGAGTGGCGAAGCGCGTCAGCAAAAGCTGGTTAGGCACCGTGAAGTGTGCGGAATAGACGCTGATGATAAGTCGCGACTGTCAAGGCTGAGAAGTCAGATATCGAAAGGGTGTGGATGTGTTGTCTTTGTTCGGTAGTTGATGATGTAGACGTGACGGGAGGGGAAGCTGTTTGTTTGTTGGAAGAGATTAGAAGTAAGTGCGTGTAAGCACAGGGCGTGTTGTCAATACATGAAGGTCTGGCCGGAGTTACTTGTATGCTCAAAGGACGTCTCTCAGGTGCAACCTCATTAGTGTATGCCCTAATGCCTTGCACTTAATCTCTTACCGATCGTCCAGCATTTTCAAAGCTAGGCTCTCTTCAACTCTAATTTCAATGCATTCCATCTATATCTATCAATTATCTCCTCTATTCAACGGTCCTTGGAGTTCTCCTTTCGTGTCTTTCAGCGCTGAGCTTTCAAGGGGGGCACAGCCACCACCGCATGCAATCCCCAAATCAGTCACGAGATTCTCGGCTAACACCGTCTCGACGTCTTGTTCGCCAGTTCACACACGCTAAGAAAGCGAACAAAAAATTGAACTTCACCTCATGAAACAGACACGATACAACTCAACTCTTGAATCCAAGAAACTCGCCGGAATCAAGGCCTCTTTTTGTTTCTCTACATACATCCAACATGGACACAACCTTAGCACACACACACGCGCTCAATTATGCGGAGCGGAGGCAGCTCCGTGATGCTAGATTGCTGCCACGGAGATCCCAACAACAGGATTGCGAACTATTGGCGGGAACGCAAGACCGCAAAAACCACTATTGGCCCACGATTAGGTTGCAGTCGGAAGCCAAGAAGAAGTATCGTTGGCACCATTTCCCCTACCTCTCTACACATCTCCACCGTCATACGATAACCGTTGTTACCTGTTTGTTATATATCCCTCTAGAGTGTAGTTCTTTTTACTTGAATTTTCCGAACGAAGCAAGGTGGTGTCATAGAATTGATGACGCTCTAGGACAACAAGGGCCTGGGCCCGAACGAGTCTGGGGTGCGCAAGATCTACGACACTGGCGCTACTGACCATCGATCGCACTCCCACCACTAACTCTGTGTACATCATACGTTACATTCGAAATTCTCCCAAGCCGTTAAACTCTGTATCTTCCCAATCGAAAAGGCGATTCTGCGCCTCCAATTTCCGGCCCCTTGGCACCGCTCTACTGTCCCTGTTCTCTCTGTCCTAAAATTCAGGATCTGCTGGTTGTATGATAACCGCAGACCCTTGCTCGGGACATATCATTGAAGAGCCTCTTAAACCGTCAAGAATGTGGATTTATACATATATGCCCGTCAGAAGGACATATTCGCCCAATAAATCAATCTGTTCAGCACCTTTAGTTAAAACTTCCTTCCAATGGAACCCAACCTCGATATCCAAAGATTGTACTCTAACCAAATTGTGCGATCCGCCGATATCGGCTCGGAACTTCCACTCATCTCGACTCGCCATGGATTATCCTAGTCCCATTGGAGAAAACACCATATTAGAAAGAGTACTTCTTGAAAGAAGGTTTATTTGACAGAATTGCTGCTGTGTACACTTCACCAAAGGGATCAGCTCGTAAGCTAGCGAGCTTTGTGAGGTCAGCTCAACCATGGCATCTATATATTTGGAACCTATCCGCTTGTTCACCTGCATATTTCATGCAAAAACACCATACCTGCGCTCGAAATCCAGCCGCTTCTTTTAGCCTCCAGCAAGCTTGCGAGCGACGAGAAAATCTGGGAACGAGAGCAACCAATACCTTGATTGGGGTGGAAAATCAGGGTGGAAATGGAGTAGGGTAATGCCAAATCAGGTATATTTTTGAGTGAGCTATACCTAATCGTTTTTGCATGAAAACGGCCAAGGGGATGAACACCTACCTTCCTTAAATAGTCAATTTACTTGCAGCCGCTATCTACAACGGCGTCTGACTTTTGGAATATTATAATCCTCGGAAGCAGAATAGACCGCCTTCCCGATACGCCGGAACCCATCGTGGTATATAGGCCGCATACCTTGCTAGAAGAGCCAAACGTTCACCAGGATGTTTCGGCTCTCTGCAACAAAGCCCCGATTCCTTAGAATCGTTATGGCCGCCTCCAACCAGTGTCATTTATGTAACAAGATAGCCCCACTCTTGGGTCATCAAGCACAAGGATGGCTGCAACCCCGCAGCTTTTCATTCAGCGCACGAGAAAAACTACTGGCGAGCTTTTTATTGCAAAGGCGCCCATGACTGAGCACGGTCTGTCAACAATGTTTGCTTCAGCATTTAAAGGAGCCGGTCTTAGGAGTCACAATTTTCCACCAAACGCCCCATAAGATTTGTTTTCATAACAAAGGTGCGCTGCACCTTGGTTCTTCAGGCGGGGCATACCATTACTGACTGCATAATGAGCACTCTCAATCCTCAATCCATGGTATATGACCAGCTCAAGAAGAGGATGGCGTCTCTTGCCATACGGGAACACATACGTCAGGTAGAAATTCCTTTGTCATCACTGTTCAATGTTTGCGAGCGATATACCCTTATTCTATACCGATTTCTAAAGTCATTTCTCTAATTCTGTAAGTTCTGTGGTAAAAAAAAACGCACGTTTTTTTAATCATAACAAAGGAGTGTTTTCCTTGATTACATATAATGTAGCAGCTGATGCTATTTACCCAGCCAGTAACTAAACTTTCCGAGTTGATATACTTTCAACCATTTGGAATTCACTCAACAACCGGTAACCGGTGTGATTCTGATGTGTTTTTCACATAAGTGGTTGGCTAGCTAGCTAGCCCCCACAAACCGAGTGAATATCAAAGGCTAATCACTTTAATAACCACTCGGTAGAATATTCTCAAAATTTAGTATATGCCACCTTTGAGCATATAGATATCATGAAGCCCAGAAGTCCACTGGATGCTGCAATACGAGCGTCCCGGATCATGACTTCCAATTTTACTATAAAAACAAGTCCTGTGGTCATGCTCTGCTACAAGCAGGAGTCAAAACAAAGAGACGGTAGATATTTTTTACAGCACTTGTCAAGCCTAATCCGCAGCTAGTGGCAATATAATCAGAGGAAATACTAGATAATTGTGGGCGCTCAAGAACAAAGGTTTTAAACGACTTTCTGATGCCTGTCCCTACTGGATAAGGTACACCCGGACGCTATATTATTACCAAATTCCGAAATTAAAAGTCTCATAACGGTCAAATATTGCCTATCTCGGTTTGATTTCCCGATGCGCTAACTTAACATGGGGTGTACCGAGGTAATACGGCGCCCACCTTGGTGTTTCGCACAAAGATATTTTTTTGAACACACAAATGTTTTCATAGGTGAGCAACTGTAACCACAGCACATAGTAAAATATTTTTTCCAGTTTTGCAATTACATGTGAAGTTCGCAATAGATTTATACCTATAGCGTAACCTTGCTTGCCAAACCTATGGCCAGCTCGTGTACCAGCCCCCGCCCGATCCAGGGGGGGTTGGACGATTTATGTCCCCAAATAGGTGATCAGTTTTGACGGTACAACTCCGAGAGTTGAAAACCCGAACTCAACAACGAAAATCAAAAAAGAAGTTTTCAGTCACAGCCTATGTAGATGATAACTACTCTAGTAGTCTGCCTGCCCTTGACCGAAATCGTTTGTGTGGTAGAGGTACTCCGGCATATCCCCTGATGTCATCAGAGTTCGGCCTACCACCGAGTAATGCATCAGCCTACTACCCTATAATACATTAGCCAGCAATGAGGGCACCTCCACCACCTGCAATCAATTTCAGTCAAGTGCAGGCAGACTCCCAGAGCAGTTATTATCTACATAAGCTGTGACCGAAAACTTCTTTTTTGATTTTCGGAGTTGTTTCGGTGTTGAGTTCGGGGTGTGAATCTCGGGGTAACATCGACGAGTAAATCGTCCAGCCCCCACCTCATGCATACGGCCCAGGCGCCTTATTAGGGGCGTGGGCGTGTCCAGCGCCCACACCTAACAAGCCGCTAGCGGGGCACCTCGTTGCCATACTCCCACCAGAGCCACCTCCCCCGCTCCCAC